>Ga0256827_10000806_pt1 | contig 19716 bp, 14 predicted proteins | sample CV84metaG_FD_185977 | JGI IMG/M metagenome (GOLD analysis project Ga0256827, IMG submission 185977) | Hydrothermal vent microbial communities from East Pacific Rise, Pacific Ocean - CV84 | ecosystem: Environmental > Aquatic > Marine > Hydrothermal vents | place: Pacific Ocean: East Pacific Rise... | reverse complement strand
GCAGGAAATAAACATTGGGCTTGGACTTGGCAAAACAAGGAGGCTACTTTTATATCGATAACAGACAATAGAGCACAAAGAAGTATTATTATATTTTAAATTTAGAAAGAACATATATTGAAAATAGATTAGATAGATTATTAAATTACAAAATACATGAAAATAATAAAGAGCTTATTAGTTTTCAAAAAAGATTACAAAAATATCGAAAATATCTTTTCACTTTTCTATACAATCCTAATGTCCCTCCAGACAATAACGCTTCGGAAAGAGCTATTAGAAATATAAAGGTAAAACAAAAAATATCTGGTCAATTTAAATCAACAAACGGTGCTTTCGGCTTTGCTGTACTTAGGTCAGTTACCGATACTATTATTAAAAATGAACGTAGTGTCATTAATTCGTTGAAAATTATTGCTAACTTACAGACTGATTAGTAACGAAAAACGAAATGAATTGAGTATATTTGATACCATTAAAAAACGAATAACTTAATTATGTTGAAAACAATATTTTTATCTTTAGTATGGGGCATATTTCTATTGTTTAGTTCTTGTAATACTAAAAACAGTACTAAAAATATACAAGATATAAACCTTAATGAAAACGTAAGCTCCCAAATAATATTTAATATTATTGATGAAATAAAATCTGCCAAAAAAAGTAATAATTTTAATTTGCAAATTGAGAAAAATATTGAATTAGCCGATATTTTTATTCAAATATACGAAACCGATCAATCTTTAAAATACTTGCAAACAGCTCTTTTACTTGCAAAAAACAATAATAAACAAGAAAATTTAAATACTATTTATTATAAGATTGGAAATATTTATTTATTAAACAACGATTATGAAAAGGCAAAAGAATATTTTTCTAAATCATACAGATTAAGTGTTTTACAAAACGAAGGTGATAATATTATTTCAGATTTAATGAAATTAGGCTTTGTTTTTCATAAACAAAACAAACTAGATTCGGCTCGTTATTACTATAAAAAAATAATAACTATAATTGAAGCTAACGATTCAAAAAAAATACTACCTCTTTTATATAATAAACTCGGAAATCTTTATTTAGACGAAGGCTTATTTAACGAAGCAAAACTTTTATATAAAAAAGGAATTGACACTTCTTTGTTTTATAATAATACCAAATATCTTGATGGCTTATATCTAAACTTAGGAAAAACTTATTCAGGATTAAATAAATTTGATTCTGCACATTACTCGTTTTTAAATTGTGATTCGTTAATACATAATAATTCTGCATTAAAAACAGAATGTAATTACTGGTTGTTACGAAACAGAATTGTAGAAAAATCTAAATTAGAGCTTATAAAATATTTAGATGATAATAAATTAATTGCCGATAGCATTACTAACACACAAAATAGAAGATGGAAAAGATATGCTGAGTTTAATTACAAATTAGGAAAAAACGAAAATGAACTAATCTTGCTTCAAGAAAGAAATTACAATCAAAACCTTAGATTTATATTTGTATTTATAGTTTTAGTGCTAATAGGGCTTATTATATTTATTGTTTTGCGCAACAAAAACAAAAAGATTAACCAAAAATTACTTTTAGTTTCAAAAGAAAACGAAATAACAAAACTAAAAGAAAAACAATTGCAAGATGAAACTCTTAAAATGAAAAAAGAACTTGAAATTAAGCACAAAGAAATTCTTTCTAATAGTCTTATTTTATTAAATAAAAACGAACTAATAGAAAACCTGAAAAATAATGTAAAAAAAATACAAGTTATAGATAATAAAGATAATAAGAGTATTGTTGATAATATATTAAGTTTATTAAGAGATTATACAAATCAAGACAATATTTGGAACGATTTTAAAATTCATTTTGAAAAAGTACATCAAGATTTCTTTGATAAATTAAAACAAAAACACCCTGATTTAACAGAAAACGACACTCGTTTATGTGCATATTTAATGATTGGTATGCAAAATCAAGAAATTGCAAATATTTCGTTTATCTCGCCAGAATCTGTACGTAAAAGAAAACAGCGTTTACGAGAAAAATTAGGTTTAGAAACCGGAAAAGATATTAGTGGTTATATTAAATTGGAGATTTAAAAAAAGCTATACTCAATGTCTGTTTTTATTGATGCCAAGAATAAGCTTGACGGTAACGGTTTGTTTTTGAGTGAAATTGAAATTATAGAAAATGTATAAGCAAAAAAAACAGAGGTGTAAACCTACACCCCTGTTTTAAAAAAAGGATACTAACTATGAAACTTATTTTTTACTAATTTTAAATGTTTCAATTGAGCCATCTTTATTTTCAACACTTATAATGTATATTCCCGAAGGCACATTATATAGAGCTAAACTTATAAAACTTGTATTAACTTCTTTTGACATAACCTTTTCGCCTACTGTATTGTATATCGATAAGCGTTCTGCTTTGTCAATATCTAAGCCACTAATATTAATAATATCGTTAGTTGGATTAGGATAAATTGATATACTATTATCATCATTAAAACTAGAATTATCAATATTTGTAAAAATTATCTCGGTACTATCGTTTACAGTACAAGGTAATCCGTTTTTAATCTCACAACTTAATATACCCGATTCTGTTAAACTATCTTTATAAATAATAATTGTACCGTTAATAGAAGTTCCTTCAATTGGATTTTCATTAAAATACCATTGTAATTCATATCCATTACCCCAAGGTGTAGCATAATAATACTCATTGCCATTATTATCAATGTCATCAATAATTTCTGCTTCTAAGTAATCCATTTGAATACCTGTGCCACTTGTATAAAGCCTTTCGGGACAAGCTTCAGGATATGCTCCAATTATATAATTACCTGGTTCAGTAACCCATAGTGTATCATTATCAGAGTTTGCAATAGGTTCTGTATTTTTAAACCATACAAAGCGACCCCATTCTCCCGGATAAGCTAACATTATTGCTGACGAATCTCCTTCGCATATTTCGGCATTGTTATGAGCTAATACCACAGGAGAAGCATAGTTTCTCATATCTAATAAAATAGGATTTGAAACACCTATACAACCTGTGCTATTTTCGGCTGCAACTCGTATCCATTGTAAATTTGCTTCCACAGTTAAACTATCTGTTAATTCACCTACAATACTATCTCCAATAGCATAATCATCTTGATTAAAATATCCATATGGTTTAGAATACCATTTGTAAGATTCGTAACCTTCTTCTGTTTTTAATTTAACAGATTCTTGCTCGCAAAATAAATATGTATTTGCAGAATCTAACAAGGTTATTTTTTTATCATAAATAGGAGCATCATTAATCATCTCTATTTCGGGACTAAACTTAGGTTTAATTTCTAATACACTAGATGTTAATTTTAATCCGTTAGGACAAGATTTGTGTTTAGCTTTAACAATATATTTATTAAAATTAGAAACATAATATTTTGTTGTATCACTATTTGATATTCCTAAATATACTATTTGATATCCATCACTTGAAGTCATGTGTATATCTCCTTCTAACCATTGAATATTTTTCCAAGCCGTTCCGCTTAAGGTTAATCTGGCACTATCGCCTAAACAAATGCCCCCATTATACGGATATGTTGATGTATACATTGGTCTTTCTCTATATTCATATACATGATATGGCGAAGATTCGTTATGAGCCGCAGAACACTGAACATGAGTTCCTGTTATTTTATAATAACCCGAATCCGGAGCATCATAAGTTGTACTTGTTGCACCTGCAATTTCTTCCCAAACGCCATTATTTAATTTATACCATTGATAATCTTCAAAATTTGACGAATTGGTTGTTAACTTTAAATTAGCAACACTATCAACACATAAATATTTTTGATCAGTATTATCAATACCAACCCCCATAGATACGTCTGCATAATCTCTTAAAATTATTTTTTTGTCGTTCTCACAAGCTTGATATTTTGCAACTACAGTAATATTTACAGCATGTTCAAAAGTAAACGAATAGTTTCCTGATGGCACTGCTACCTCATCTGTATCATTATACGAATATGCTGTATGTGCATACCAGTGATAATCATAACCTTCGTCGGTTAATGTAATACTTATTGCATCACCTGCACAATGATAAGAGTTAGATGTTTCTCCACTTAATGCAGGTTCAATAATTTCAAAATATTTTGCCTCAACAGATGCTGATTGCACTGTAATTTCAGACCATTCTTCAGGAACTACCTCTACATAATATGTACCTGTTTTATAAGCACTTGTTATAGAAACAGTATGTGTTCCATATGTATGAGCACCATTTTTATACCATTTATAACCTGTTATACTATTATCAATATTTAGTTTAATAACAGAGCCTTCGCAAACATTTCCATAAGAGTTGCTATCTGCTGTCATAGTAATTACTGCAGGTTCAAAAATTTCGGAACTAACAGGTCTAGCATCGGTTGTTATAACACAAGAACCAGATGTGCCTTCAACAGCATAATATGTTAAAACACTAGTAATATCAGCAGTATATTCTATATTTGTTGCTCCTGTAATTGCAGTCATATTAGAAATATCTGTTCCCGAATACCATTTATACGAATCCATACCTGTTTCGGCTGTTAATGTAATCTGATTATTTGCTTGGTCTAAACTGCCTGTAAAAGCCAAACTAAGTTCACTAATAACTAATTGATTAGATGGATAGCTTGTGCCTGCATCATCAACTACAACATAATAAGATCCTGTTTCTGTAGCAGAATATGTTGCGGCATTTGCTCCAGTAATTATTACACTTTCGTGATACCATTGATATGTATCAAAAGTATCTGCAATACTCAATACTTCGGTATCAGTTCCTCCCGGACAAATAAACCCATCTTCTAAACTTGCCACAGCCGGCGATGCTATACTTACATTTATAACATTAGAAAATTTATATCCCATTGAAGATGAATAATAAGCTCCCCAAATCCATACCGCTTCGGATACAGTATAATTAAAGCTAAATGTTCCGTCGCCATTGTCAACCCATCCACTTGAGTGTTGTGTCCACTCAGAATTTAATGAGTATTGATAATCATCTACGTCCCCCGGATCTTGATCGTAGGTTAATATTACAGTTGGTTCTTCATTATAATACGACCATGTTACAGTAATTTCTGTTCCCGGTAGCACCTCAAAAGGTTCGGCTAATCCCGAAGGATTTGTTAGCGTTAAATCTTGAGCATTTGCCCAAGTTCCTGTTAGCATTATTAATGCTAGTAATAAATTTTTCAGTTTCATAATTAAAAATTTTAAGATTAACACTGCAAACATACAAACGCTAAATTCATAACACATTGTTTTTCTGTGGACTACACGTGACATGGCTTGTGACATTTTGTGACAATAGTATAATAAGTAAAGTGGCCTACTACTCAATCCACATAGCTTTTTGGGAGTTTATGTGGATTCATTTTCTCTTTTTTAGAGTTTAATATCGATTAGTTATCAAAATTCCCTATAAATTCACTTCGTTTTTTATAGTCATTTTGATTATCTATCGGTATAATATATATTTTAAACATCAATGATTTTGAAATTAAATTGGTATTAAACGAATAAAAAAGGAAAATTATTTAATTAGTCTATGTCTATAAACTCAAGAGTTTGAGCTAGAAAGTTCGAGTTCAAAGCCTGTGAAAAATTCAAACCGCAGAATACAAAGGTATTTGAGGATTTAAATTTTGAGCAACAACGCAGAAATCGGACTTTATAGACAATCTCTATTTTTAGGGATGTACATAATATTTTTGTCTAAGGTCTAACTTCTAATATCTTCATTGTATAATACCAAATAATTACGGACCAGAAAAAGTAACATCATAAGTTTCAATAAGTTCTCCATTATCAAAAATACCAAATTCTATATCTGTTTTTCTACCTTGTAATTCCGATTTATCAAGTTTTAGAACAAATACAGATTCAAACATTGCTTGGTCTTCTAAAACTTGTTTGTTACCAGACATTTGTATTTCGGCATTAATATTAAGTGTTTTAATTTCAAAATTAATTGCATCGTGTGTTTTATTAACTATTTTAATATTATACACGTTAGAAATTTTTCCATCATCATATTTTTGATATGTTAAACCCGGTGTTCTTAGTATTGTAGTTTCTAATTTAGGTCGTGATAATAGTGTGATAACAAAAAATGTTAAAATCCCTAACAATACTGCCGAGTATGCGATATTTCTTGTATTCCAGATTTTTCTCTCGCCTTTTTCTATTCCTTCAATAGAGTCAAAGCGTATTAAACCTTCTGGTTTGTTTACTTTTTTCATTATTGTATTACATTCGTCTATACATGCCGTACAGTTAATACATTCTAGTTGAGTTCCGTTTCTGATATCAATACCCGTAGGACAAACCGAAACACATTGTTGACAGTTTACACAATCGCCACCATCTTTTTGACCACGAGGTTCTCCTCTTTTGTAATCGTAGGCAACAATTATCGATTTAGAGTCTAACAAAACCCCTTGCATTCTACCATAAGGACAAACCATTGTACATATTTGTTCTCTGAAAAAAGAATATACCCAATAAAAGAAACCAGAAATAATGAGCATAATAACAAATCCGCTTGTATGCTCAGATACAGGCTCTTGTATTAATTCTTTTAAGCCCTCGAACCCAATAAACCACATTAAGAATGTGTTTGTTATAAGTATTGATATAATTATAAAGATTATATGTTTTATAGTTTTTCTAAAAATTTTATTCCCTGTTAAAGAAGCTTTATCTAATTTATGTCTGTCTTTAAAATCGCCTTCAATTAAATATTCAATTTTACGATAAATCATTTCTAAAAATATGGTTTGTGGACATGCCCAACCACACCAAATTCTACCAAAAGTTACCGTAAAAAGCAAAATGAATAAAACAAAAGAAAGCATTAATAATGCTAAAATAAAGGTATCTTGTGCCCAAAATATTGCACCAAAAATTATAAATTTTCTGTGTACAATATCTAATAACATTACCGGATAACCATTTATTTTGATTATTGGAAGAGATACAAACATAAATATCCATGCCCAACTCACTATTGTTCTATAATTAAACCATTTGCCTCTTGGTTTTTTTGCGTATATCCATTTTCTTCTTCCTTTTTCGTCCATATTTATCGGACGATCTCTAAATGATAATTCTTCTGACATAATTATAGAATTTAAGATTTTAAAATCTTTATTTAAACAGAAAAAGAGGAAACTAAATCCCCCCTTTTTATAATATATAATTTAATATTTTGCATTAAATTTTCTATTTACATTCATCACCCTCTGCATCTTTCGCATTTGCCGGATTAGAATTTTTTAGTTTAACTAAAATATAGCTTGTTACTTTTTGTATTTTATTTTCCGACATTTTTGTTTTGTAAGCCGTCATTGCTGTAGCTGCTTTTCCATCTTTTACTAATGTAAATACTTGTTCGAAACTACAACCATTTTTCCAGAAATTATCTGTTAAGTTTGGTCCTACTGCATTTCCTTCGCCATTTACACCGTGGCATGTTGCACAAGCCATTTCGTTGTAAATACTTGCTCCTTCTGCTATCGATGCTTCATCTGTTAAAAGTTTTATATCTTTTGTCGATTGAACATTCTTATATTTTTCGGTATAAGCTAAATTTTCAGCAGCATATTCTTCTATTTGATTTGGTCCTTGTCCAAACCAAAAATAATAAGCTCCATAAAAAACAGCAATTGCAATACTTACATAAAAAAGAGCCATAATCCAAGCAGGAGCAGGATTATCTAATTCTTTAATTCCATCATAATCATGATCCATCAATTTTTCATCATACTCTTCATTGTATTGATAATCATCAGTATTTTGAATATCTTTTTCTGTTGTCATAATCTTATAATTTTAAGTTTTTTGAATCTGATAAATTATTCTCGTCATTATCGAAAATTGAGTTTTTAATATCTTCAGCTTCTTTATTTGATGTCATAAAATATGTTCTATAAACAACTGTCATAAAAAAGCTAAAGAATATTAAAACTCCGATATTATAGAATATCTGAATACCTTCAATATTTTCTAATACACTACTTACTATCTTCATTATTTATTAAGTTCAAATAATATATATGATGCTACTTGTTTTATTTTTTCCTCACTCATTTGAGTTTTGTAAGCAGTCATTCCATTTTCTGCACCATTTGTTATTGTATTAACAACATTTTCAGGTTCATTTCCATATAACCACTCATCATCAACTAAACTAGGGAAAGTGGCTATACCTTCGCCTGTAACACCATGACAAGCTGCACAAATAGTTGTAAAAACTTCTTTCCCTGCTTCAATATCTTCAGGTTTCTGACTTAATTCTACAGGAGCTAATTCTTTAGTAGCTTCTTCAATTTCTGCTGATTTATCTTCTGTACTTTCTGTTTCTGTGGGTATTGCTTTTTCTACTTGAGCATCGCTAGAAATATCTCTACCTAATTTATGAAGATATGCAATCATTGCAATCATTTGTTTTGTAGGTTCTATATCTATGCCAGATTTTTTTAATTCATCAGCAATTCCTTGTGCTTGCGATTTTAGATTCTCAACTGCAATTTTATCAAATCCTTCGGGATAAGGTACTCCAAGAGTTTGCATTACTCTAATTTTTGCAGGTATAATATCTAAATCTATATCATTATCGGCAAACCATACATAATTAGGCATTATTGTACCTGGCGACATATTTGCTGCATCTATAAAGTGAGCATAATGCCACGATGCACTTTTATACATTGGTCCGTTTACAACGCCTTCTCGTGCCAAGTCGGGTCCTGTTCTTTTAGAACCCCATTGGAATGGATGGTCGTAAACAAATTCACCAATTTTAGAGTATTCGCCATATCTATCTGTTTCCCAACGGAATGGACGTACCATTTGCGAGTGACATGTGTAGCAACCTTCTCTTACATAAATATCACGACCTGCTAATTCAAGTGGTGTGTATGGCTTAACACTTTCTATTGTAGGAATATTTGATTTTATAAATACCATAGGAATAATTTCTACGGCTCCTCCAATTGCAAGAGCAATAAATGCCCATATAACAAATTTTGCAGGTTTTCGTTCTAACCAACGGTGAATTGTTTCGCCGGCTGCTGTTCTCGAAATTTTATTTTCTAAAGCAGGAGCTTCACTTTCTTCATCATTAATAAATGCACCGTTTGCCATTGTTTTATATAAGTTCCACATCATTAATACGAATCCTATTAAAAATAGTAATCCTCCTAATGCTCTAAACATATACATAGGTAAAATTTGTGTTACTGTAGCTAAAAAATTTGGATACTGTAAAAATCCTTCCGGATTATACTCTCTCCACATTAACCATTGTGTTATTGCTGCCCAATAAAGTGGTATTGCATAAATTAACATTCCTAATGTGGCTAACCAAAAGTGTGTATTTGCAAGTTTTTCTGAAAATAATTTAGATCTAAATAATTTAGGAACTAACCAATATAACATACCAAAGGTTAAACCTCCGTTCCAACCCATTGCACCAATATGTACGTGTGCAATAGTCCAATCTGTAAAGTGAGATATTGCGTTTACATTTTTAAGCGACATCATTGGTCCCTCGAAAGTTGACATTCCGTAAGCAGTTACGGCAACAACCATAAATTTAAGTGCTGCACTATCACGAACTTTATCCCAAGCTCCACGAAGTGTTAAAAGCCCGTTTATCATACCTCCCCAAGATGGTGCGATAAGCATTATAGAAAATGTTACTCCGAGTGCTTGTGCCCAATCTGGCAATGCTTGATATAGTAAATGGTGTGGTCCTGCCCACATATATAAAAATATTAATGCCCAAAAGTGGATAATTGATAATTTATAAGAATAAATTGGTCTTCCTGATGCTTTTGGCAGATAATAATACATTAACCCAAGAAATGGTGTTGTAAGAAAAAATGCTACGGCATTGTGTCCGTACCACCATTGCACAACAGCATCTTGTGCTCCTGCATAAATTGGATATGATTTAAATAATGATACAGGAATCTCGAATGAATTAACAATGTGAAGAACTGCTACACCAACAAATGTTGCAACATACCACCAAATGGCTGCATAAATGTGCTTTGTTCTTCGTTTAACCATTGTTCCAATCATGTTTACTCCGTATGATACCCATACAAGTGCAATCATAATATCAATTGGCCATTCTAGTTCGGCATATTCTTTTCCTGTTGTCCACCCAAAAACAAATGATACAGCAGCCAGAACAATAATTAATTGCCAACCCCAAAAGTTAAAATAACTAAGTGTGTCGTTCCACATTCTAGCTTTTAATAATTTTTGAATAGAGTAATATGCTCCTGCAAAAATTGCATTTCCTACAAAGGCAAAGATTATTGCATTTGTGTGTAATGGTCGCATACGACCAAATGTTATGTATTCAAAATCAAAATTAAATACAGGAAATGCTAATTGCAATGCAACTAACAGCCCTACAATAACTCCTACAATACCCCAAATGATTGTAGCATGAATGAATAGCTTAACAATCTTGTTGTCGTAATAAAATTTTTCTAATTCCATAAGCTGTTTAATTTATTTATTCGATTTTTTTGTTTCTGTTTCTAGCTCATCATCATCGAATAACATTCGTATTGATGGTGTTACATTATCCTCGAACTGCCCAGAGCGAACTGCCCAAATAAATATCCCTAGAAATATTAGGGCTGCAAAAAGGCTTACACCAATTAATAGATAGAATATATTCATATGTTTTTAGCTAATTTAGAACAAAGATAAATAAAATATTTTATATTCAAGCACTTTAATACGGAAATTTTAAAAAATGTTAATAATTCCTATTTAACTATAAATTAAGCTGATTATTTAATCGGGGCAAAAACCTCGAAGTGTTACAGATTTACGAGGATTTATTAAGCACAGGTGTTTTATTTTAAATATTGATAAATATTTTTATACTTTTTAGGTATAAATAAGAAGACGGAATTAAATTTAAAAATAGCCAAAATAATAGATTCATAAATTTTTCATATCTTTGTAAAAAAAGAAAATATTCTTGAATATTGAAATTAACATATCGCGAATTGAATACCTGCTAAGCCTTTACAGACTTTCAGTTGCTGAATTATTGGATAGAATTAGTGAAGGGTTGAAAAACCCTATTTCAAAGGAAGAAATATTTACTGACGAAGTAAAAATAAGCCATTTAAAAAAGATTGATAAAATATTTAATAAAGGAATTGATTATTACATTAACCCAAAACCTTTAAAGAAGAATAAAGATGCGAGTATTTTTTTTAGAAAAAATCATTTTAGTTCTGAATTGAATATTGGTGCTAAAAAAATAGTTAATCAGTTTGAAGATATTAAAATAAATCTATCTGCAATATCCAAATTATCAAACATTAAACTAAAAAGAAATTTTCAGATATATACAGTAAATGATAATCCAAAGAATGTTGCAAAAGATATTCGTGATATAATTTACCCATTAGAATTTACTAATAATTTAAGAGATTTTTTAAAATCATTAATTTCAACATTAGCAAAAAACAATGTTCTTGTTTTTGAATTTATTGAAACTTGGAACAAAAAGGAAAAAGCAAACATTAATGGGTTTTTCTTAGAGCCAAATGTTATAGTATTAAAAAGACAACAAAAATCTTTTAGGCGAGAAATTTTTACTTTAATCCACGAATTCGGTCATTATCTATTGAATAAAGAGGAAATAGAAAAAGTTGATGTTAAATCAATGTCAACAAAAGGTTTAAATAAAATTGAAAATTGGTGCAATGAATTTGCTTATCATTTTTTAATTGGTCAATATGGAAATGTATTAGAGAAATTAGAACCTGCAAATTCAACAAATGATTATCAGTTTGATATAATAAAAGAAATATCTAAAAATACTAATCTTAGTGTCTTAGCCCTATTTACAAGACTTTTATACACAAAAAAAATATCTAAATTTGATTATAATAATGTAAAGAATGAATTAGATGAAGAATTTAGATTAAAAGAAGAAAAAGATAAAGAAAGGAAAGAACTTGAAAAACAAATGGGAATTAAACAGGGAGGTTCTGTTCCTAAACCTATAAATTCACCATTATATATAAATACGCTACAAACTGCACTATATGAAGGTATAATAAATGAATATGACTTCTGTAAACAGTTAAATATTAAACCTGAAAAAATCGGACAATATATCTAATGAAATATATAATAGACACAAGCACTTGGATTGCATTAGTTCGGTATTACAAACCTTTTGATAGTAATATGGTTATTCTTGATTTCTTTGAGAAGAAATTAAAAAATGATGAATTTTTATTAATTGACGAAGTTTTTAAAGAATGTTCTTTTGTAGCAAAGAAGATTGTGATTAAAGAATTGGAATTTATATCATCAAAAGAAATTATTACAAAAACATCTAATATATATCCTACCAAAAAATTCTTTAACTTATTAGAAAATCAATTTTGTAATAAGCCTCAACGAAATCTACTTAATGATATTGAAATTGATAATTTTACATCAAATTATTTAAATAGTGCAGATGCTAAAATTATTCTTTTAGCCTTAGATATTAAAAATGAAAAAGATGTAGAGAAAGTATTTATTGTAACAGAAGAAACATCTGCGAATAATGATAATAAACTATTCAAGAAAATACCTGCTATATGTAAAGAGATTGATATTAAAAGCATTAGCTTACCTAAACTAATTGAAATATTCAACTCTGAAATTGAAATATCAATAAAGGATCTCAATGCCTAACAAACGCTAAAAATAATTTTGGGTTTGTGATTCGCACTAGCAATGTGGGGTATTTTGTTATTAAGCCACAAATTTTAATGCTAAAAAAATCCAAAATGCTTATTAGCACCACCGTTATAAGTTCCCTCTGCTTTAATATACTCAAACCACATAGGGTCTGCTGAGAAATGCATAACAAGCTATTACAAAGCTACTTAATTCAAAATACGCCATTGTAAATGTTAAAATCATAGTTTTATGCTTGCTCTGAGGCACATCATATTTTTATCTTCTTCAATTTGAGGGATGTATATACATCTGCATTTCAGAATATAAAAATCTAATACACCTCAGAGCTTTTCAGCAGACCCCACATAGCTTTTAGGGTTTTCTACTTTTTCTTTTTTCTTTGTTTAAATTTATAAGCGTAACCTAGCTATGCTTAAAATTTTAAACTCTAAAAAAGAAAAAATAAATCCGTATAAATTCCCGAAAAGCTAAATGGATTGAGTATATATTTGGAGCAATCTTATTTTTTTCTAAGAAAAATAGACACTGGCACTCCTGTAAATTCATATGCAGCACGTAATTTGTTTTCTAAAAAACGTTTGTATGGTTCTTTCACATACTGCGGTAAATTACAATAAAATGCAAAAGCAGGAAAATGTGTTGGTAATTGTGTTACATATTTAATTTTTACGTATTTACCTTTTATTGCTGGTGGTGGAAATTCTTGTATTAAAGGTAATATATATTCATTTAGTTTAGATGTAGGTATTTTTCTTGTTCTGTTATTATAAACCTCAATAGCCAAATCTAACACTTTATGCACTCTTTGTTTTGTGATAGCCGATGTAAAAACAATTGGCACATCAACAAAAGGAGCAAATTTTTCGCGAATTAACTCTTCGTATTTTTTAACCGAATTAGTATCTTTTTCAATTAAATCCCATTTGTTTATTATTACAACAACACCTTTATTATTTCTATTTATTAAGTGAAAAATATTCACATCTTGTGCTTCAACTCCACGAGTGGCATCAACCATTAATAAACAAACATCAGAATCTTCTATCGAACGAATTGCACGCATAACCGAATAAAATTCTAAATCTTCGTGAACTCTTCCCTTTTTGCGAACACCTGCTGTATCTATTAAAAGAAAATCGTGTCCGAATTTATTATATCTTGTATGAATAGAATCACGAGTTGTTCCTGCTACATCAGTAACAATATTTCTTTCTTCCCCAAGCAAAGCATTTACTAAAGATGATTTGCCTGCATTTGGGCGACCAACAATTGCATATTTTGGTATCTCAAGTTCATCATCGTCTTGTTTTTCGGGAAAATACTTAACAATTTCATCAAGTAAATCGCCTGTACCAGAACCATTTATTGAGGAAACTGAAAATAAATCGCCAAATCCTAATCCATAAAATTCTGGCACATTATATTCTTCAGAAGTATTATCTACCTTGTTTACAGCAATTATTACTTTTTTCTTACTGCGACGAAGCATTCCTGCAATAGATTCGTCTAAAACAGTAATACCACTAGAAACATCTACAAGAAAAAGTACAACATCGGCTTCTTCCATTGCAAGCATTACTTGTTTGTTTATTTCTTCTTCAAAAACATCGTCGGAATTTGTAACATAACCACCAGTGTCGATAATAGAAAAATCGAAACCATTCCAAAAAGATTTACCGTAATGACGGTCTCTTGTAACCCCACTTGTTTCGTCGGTTATGGCAGCTCTTTTACCTACTAAACGATTAAAAAGTGTTGATTTCCCTACATTTGGACGACCTACTATTGCAACTATATTACTCATATTGTAATTTGATTATTTTTTGCAAAGGTAATGTTTTGTTTTTGATATCCTCAATCCATTTAGCAACAAAATTATTTCTTAAAACATAATTTTGTTAATTAATAAACAAATATCTACTTTTATATCTTATTTAAATTTATTCAGATGAAAAAGCACATTTTATTTATTGTATTTGCACTATTTGCATCAATAACATTTTCACAAAAACAAGAAACACCGGTAATGACCTTAGAAGACGTGTGGTCTAATTACAGATTTTATCCTCAATCGGTTTATGGGATACGCTCTATGAGCGATGGAGAATCTTATACAACTCAAAATGGCAACAGTATTGTAAAATATAGCTACGAAACAGGCGAAGCAATAGATACAATTTTTAATTTAAATAATATTAATGATGAAAAAGCTCCTAAAAAATTCGACGATTATGAATTTTCTGTTGATGAAAACAAAATGCTTTTAACAACAAATAAAGTTCCTATTTATCGTCATTCTTTTACTGCCGAGTATTATATTGTTGATTTAAAAACAAATAAAATTTCTCGTTTTTTTGATGAACCGGTGCAATTGGCAACATTCTCACCAAAAGGCGATAAAGTAGCTTTTGTTTACAAAAACAATATTTATTATGTCGATTTAGCTACAAACGAGCAAACACAAATCACAAAAGATGGTAAAATAAATGAAATAATAAACGGTGCACCAGATTGGGTTTACGAAGAAGAATTTAGTTTTTCACGTGCATTTGAATGGGCTCCCGATGGTAGTAAAATTGCATATATACGTTTCGACGAAAGCGAGGTAAAAGAGTATGAATTAGAGTTCTACGATAATCTTTACCCTACACAATACAAATTTAAATATCCTAAAGCAGGAGAAAAAAATTCTTTAGTAGAAGTAAAAATATATAATCTAAGTACAAAACAAGAGGTTGATGTTGATTTAGGACACGAACAAGATCAGTATATCCCTAGAATTAAATGGACAAAAAACCCTAACACATTAAGCTTTTACCGATTAAACCGTTTACAAAATCATTTAGAACTTATGCTTGCCGATGCCGAAACGGGTAGCTCTAGTGTAGTTTTTGATGATAAAGATAATTATTACATAGAAATAACCGATAATTTAACTTTTTTAGAAGATGGGGAACATTTTATTGTTACATCTGAAAAATTTGGGTGGAATCATCTATATTTATATAACATGCAAGGTAAACTGGTAAATCAAATTACCGATGGCAAATGGGAGGTAAGCAAATTTTTTGGCTACGACGAAAAAAACGACAAACTCTTTTTTACTTCAACAGAAATTTCGCCTTTAGAACGTCATTTATATTCTATCAAAAAAGATGGTAGCGAAAAAACTCTTATAACTAAAAGAAAAGGAACTCACGATATAGATTTTAGCAATGGATTTAAATATTTTATCGACTTCTTTACTGATGCTAACACACCTTATTATGTTAGCTTAAACAATACTGATGGCAAAGAAATTAGAGTTTTACAATCAAACGAAAGATTAGTGAAATTAATGAAAGACTATAATTTTTCTAAAAAAGAGTTTTTTACTTTCACAACCGACGAAGGCATAGAGCTTAACGGTTGGCAAATAAAACCTGCAAACTTTAAAAAAGGAACAAAATATCCTGTTTATATGTATCTATATGGAGGTCCCGGTTCGCAAGAAGTTAATGACTCGTGGGATTATAATGCAATTTGGCATCAGCTTTTAGCACAAAAAGGATATTTAGTTGTTTGTGTTGATAACAGAGGTACGGGCGGACGTGGTGCAAAATTTAAAAAACAAACCTATGGGCAACTCGGAAAACTTGAAACAAAAGACCAAATTGAGGCAGCAAAGTATGTTGCAACTTGGAAATATGCCGACAAAGACCGCATTAGCATTCAAGGTTGGAGCTATGGCGGATATATGTCGTCGCTTTGTTTGTTTAAAGGAAACTATATTTTTAAATGTGCAATAGCCGTTGCTCCTGTTACAAATTGGAGATATTACGATTCTATATACACCGAAAGATATATGGGCTTACCAAAAGATAACGCAAAAGGTTATGACGATAATTCTCCAATAAATCATACAAAGAAACTAAGAGGTAAATATTTATTGGTTCACGGCTTAGCCGATGATAATGTGCATTTTCAGAATACCGCAGAAATGGTTAAAAAACTAATAGAAAATGATAGACAATTTGATTTAATGGTTTACCCAAATAAAAATCATGGAATATACGGCGGAAATACCCGACACCATTTGTTTAAATTGATTTTAGATTTCTTAGATGAAAATTTATAGTTTACTCTAAAATCTGCAAGACAAGGTTTCTCTCTGTTAAGTAGTGTCTGCTGAGAAACACATAACAAGTTATCACAAAGCCACTTAAACTAAAACATGCTATTATAAATGCAAACTTTTTAAAACATATGTGCTTATAAGTTTGCATTTACAAATGTTAAAATCATAGTTTTATGCTTGCTCAAAATTTAAATCCTCAAATACCTTAGTATTCTGCGGTTTAAATTCCTCACAGGCTTTGAACTCGAACTTTATAGTTCAATCTCTTGACTTTATGGACAGACACTAACTACATTTGCGACCAATAAAATTAACATTATTTAGATTAAATAAACATAAAATTAGTATGATAAATCTTAAAATATTCATAACTTTGCAAAAGTATTAAAATACAAACGAATTATTAATAAATAGCTTTAGCAAAGCAAAAAAATATAAATTATGAGTAAAATAGGTTTATTTTATGGTCCTCTAGGAGGAAATGTAGAAGCAGTAACAAAGATTTTAGTAACAAAAATTGGAGCAGAAAATGTAGAGTTAATTCCAGTTAAAAATGCAAATAAAGAAAAATTAGAATCTTACGATAAAATTATTTTTGGCATCTCATCTTTAGGAAAAGATGCTTGGGAGAATGATGTTAAAACAGATTGGGACGTATTTTTACCAATAGTTGAGGCTGCAAATCTTTCTAACAAAACAATTGCAGCTTTTGGTTTAGGCAATGCGGTAACTTATCCTTCTCATTTTGTAGAATCTTTAGGTCATTTAGGAGCTTCTCTTAAAGCTAATGGGATTGAATTGGTTGGTGAAATGCCAAACGAAGGCTTTGAATATCAAGAAAGTTCGGCAATAAAAGATAATGGTAATTTTTATGGTTTGGTTTTAGATCATGATAACGAAGCTGAAAAATCGGAAGCTAGAATTGAAAAATGGATTCCTGTAATAAAAACTGCATTTGGGTTTTAAAACTCCCAAAATTATATTTTAAAATCCTCCTTTTTTTATACAGGGGGATTTTTTATTTTGGTCTAATGCTAAATACCGGAAATGGCGAATTATTAACCATTTGCTGAGCATATTTACCTAACCATAAATACGAAGCTCCTTCGGTTTGCTCTGTCATTATCGAAATTAAATCTGCATCAACTTTTTTTGCATATTCAATTGTAATATCAGTAATATTAGAACCAAAAAGGTCGCTAGTTACAACAGTAATTCCTCTGTTTTCTAAATATTCTTTTGTTTGACTAATATAATTAGCAAGTTTTTTAATAATAACAGGTCGTTTAGTTTCTCTTACCGAAACTATATGAATTTCGGCGTTGCAAAGTTCTGCAAGTTCGGCAGTATCATTAATTTTTTGACGAGAACTTTTAGACACATCAATAGGCATTACAATTTTTGATAATCCTCGTCGTAAAAATCCATTTCTAATAGTAATGACCGGACAAGGCGAATTTGATACTACTTTATAAGCATTACTCCCAATCCAGTATGCCTCAAAACCACTAACACCATGTGTTCCCATTATTATTAAATCGGTATCATCATATTTTGCTTGATTAACAATTTCTTTAAAAACTTTCCCTTCTCTTATTTTATAATCAAATTCTCCTTTAATTTTATTTTTGTATTTTTCTATAATAATATCGAAAAAACTTTCTACCGAAACTTTATCAACTTCAATATCTTTAAAGAAAAATGGAACATCAAAGTTTTTGTTAGATCGTATAAAGATTAAACGAAGTTTAGCGTCCATTGTATTGGCAAATTTTATTGCATACTCAAATGCATTTATTGAATCTCCAGAAAAATCAATTGGTACCAAAATCCTGTTAATCATATTTTTATGCTAATTAGAATGTTTGTAAAAAATTAATCAAATATACATTATTTTTTCTATTCTACATATTTATTGTTGAAATCCTTCTATAATATCCTCATATTCAATATATAATTCTTCTATTTTTTTCATATTTTCAAAAATAAATTTAAACATCTTTGTCCAATCTGCTTTTTTGTAAATATTTACATTTTTTAAATCGTAATGTATCCTACTTATAAGCTTATCGTTCTCAAGTATATAGTCTTTATCCCAAATTAAACCATCGGTAAATTTAATATCAAAAACATTTTGTAATGATGTGAAGGAATCGAAAAAAAGATGCCGTTTTATATCGTTCTTTAGCTCAATATCGATAGCAACTCCACAAATATTTCTATCGGCAAAAAATTTCAGACTAACATCTTTTGCTTTTGTATTATACAAAAGCCATTGCCTTTTCTTTCTAGCTTTAGACATACGCCCAAAAGCTGCCCAAAATTCTTTTCGTATTATTTTTGCCTCTTTTTTTGAAAACATTGTTGAGAAATTATTTTTTTATAAGTTTGCTTAAAGAATAATACCTATTCTTTCGCCCATCTTTATTTCTGTTTCAAGTATATTATGTGTATTTTTTAATAAATCATCATCAATTTTAATTTTATTGTTTTTAAAAATTAGAACAATGGTAGAACCTCCAAATTTAAAAAATCCTTTTTCTTCAGCTTTTCTAATTTCCTCTTTCTTAAATGTTTGTATAATACTTCCAACCATTGTAGCTCCAACTTCTGCCATAATAAAATTTCCGAATTGCGTTGTTTTAATAATAGTATATTCTCGTTTATTCTGACAAATGATTTCAATTTTTTTGCGTAAAGCTATAGGTGAAACAGAAAATAAAGGGCCTTCAATTTTTTTTGTTTTTAACACTGTTCCATCAAAAGGAAAATGGAAACGATGATAATCAGTAG
>Ga0256827_10000805_pt1 | contig 19743 bp, 25 predicted proteins | sample CV84metaG_FD_185977 | JGI IMG/M metagenome (GOLD analysis project Ga0256827, IMG submission 185977) | Hydrothermal vent microbial communities from East Pacific Rise, Pacific Ocean - CV84 | ecosystem: Environmental > Aquatic > Marine > Hydrothermal vents | place: Pacific Ocean: East Pacific Rise... | reverse complement strand
TTTATTGATACTAATCTTGGTTCTAAAAAGATTATTAAAGATAATGGAATTATTGTTGATAGAGATATAAATGGTGCAAGAGGTATCTTGCTTAAACAACTTACTAAGGTAGCTTAGACCTTAATCATAACCATAAACTTTGTGTTTTTGGCGATTTAAACTAAGGGTTCGTTAATGTTTTAGAGTGGTAGATAAATTTTATCTATCAGCTCTTCATATTCACTTTTGGCATTGCTGTCTAAGGTAATGCCTCCTCCACTTTTATAATAGAGTTTATCGTTTTCTCTCTCAATAAAACGTATCATTACAGCAGAGTATAAACTCTCTCCATCAAAAATCCCAAAGACTCCTGTATAAAATCCTCGACTATAATCTTCTATATTTGCGATAATATTTACAGTACTCTTTTTAGGTGTTCCTGTAATCGAACCAGCAGGGAGAAGTTGCTTTAGAATTTCTCCTAAATTGTCTCTCCAATTATTAGGAAGTGTTGCCGTAATTTCTGAACTTACTTGCAGTAACTCTTTATCTCCTGCTCTAATCTTTTCAACGTATCGGAATTTTTTAACTTGAATATCTCTTCCTACTCTTCCCAAATCATTACGCATTAAATCAACGATCATAACGTGTTCTGCCATCTCTTTCTCATTATTTAGTATCCTCTCTTTTGCATTGGGAATCGAGGCTTCTATGGTTCCTTTCATAGGGTAGGTAGCAATGGTATTGCCTTTTATCTCTATAAATTTTTCAGGAGAAAAGCAGATAAATTGATTTTTAAAATAGAGTTTGTATTTTGCTCGTGCATAGGTAAAAATCTCTTTTAAAGAGAGGTTTGATTTGATTTCTGTCTTAAAGGTTAAGTTGAGTAGATAGGTATTTCCTGAACGTATCTCTTCTAAAACTTTTTGTAGAGATGCTTGATACGTTTGAAATTCAAGAGGAGACTTTTGAAGTGAGTACTCTTTTTCTAAAGGCTTTTTGGGATAGTTTCTTTGATTTCCTATTTTAAAAAAAACATCTTCATCCAACTTATTGAGTGGCTGAACAAAGGTAGATTCTAAGTCATAAGAGAGAACAAAGAGAAAAGGCTCTCTCTGTTGGGCAAGTTTAGAGATTTCTTCCATTAGTTATCAAGAAGCAGGGCTTTTAGTATCGCCATTCGGACAAAGACACCATTCTTTACTTGGGTTAGTACTTTACAGCGTGGGTCTTCAAGCATCTCATCAGAGATGTCAATGTTTCTCATTACAGGGCCTGGGTGTAGAAGTAGAATATCTCTGTTTTCCATGCGACTACTTGAAATACAGTACTCTTCGGCATACTCATTATAATCTTCAAAGATAGGAGCTTTATGACGTTCGAGTTGGGCTCTTAGACTCATAATAATATCTACGGTATCAATCACATCATCAAGATGTTCATATTTTGGTAAATCGTTGTCGGGCATAAAGGGTTCTGGAGCAACAAGAACAACGTTCATTCCCATTCGGGTAAAGAGACGAATTCCTGATGAGGCAACACGAGAGCTAACAATATCGCCCACAATAGCAATGGTTTTTCCCTCTAAGCTGTCGGTATCAAAATGTTCTAACATCGTAAAGTAATCCAATAAAGCTTGGGTAGGGTGGGCGTAGTTTCCTGCTCCTGCATTGATAACCGTTGTTAGCTCTTTGTTGGCGAGTTTCTGAGGAGTGTTGTTGTACTCATGTCGAATAATAACCCCATCAGGCTCCATTGCACAAAGATTTGAAAAGGTATCTTCCAAACTTTCCCCTTTAGACGTTGAACTTTTTGATGGGTCAAGATGTACTACGGATGCACCCAATCGTTTTGCTGCCACTTCAAAAGAACTTCGTGTTCGAGTAGAACTTTCAAAAAAAAGTGTTATCAGCAGTTTATCGCGTAAAAGTTGACTTGGCATCTGTTTTTTGAAGGTAGATGCGTCGTTCATAATATTGGTTAGTTGCTCTGTTGTAAAATCATTGGTATCAACAAGGTGTTGCATAGAGAGTCCCCTTTGTGTTTATTTTTTTGTGAGATTATAGCTAAAAAAATATAGAATTATTGAATCTCTAAGGATTAAACCTCTCTTTAAATAACATAAGGTATAGTTATAAAAATAATAATATTATAACAAAGGCAAATAGATGACACAAATGAATTTAATGGAAAAATATCCAGTAAATGTACTGGAAATAGCAAAAAATGAGACAACGTTTAGACGTATTGATGAAATTTTGACCTATTTAAAAGCAAAGATTGATGCTCATCCCGTTGCTACTTATATTGCAATATTTGATCATTATTCTCATACAAAGGGTTTAAAAGAGGGAAACATCTCTTCGGATGTTTTAGATGCAAAAAATATTATTTGTTGTTTTGGAAAAGACCTTTCTGACCCTTTAATGTTAGCAGTGAGACCTCGTTCTGTTGGAATCGTAGAGATGTCTGAGAAATTTGTTGTTAGTTTTATGGATGCCCCAAATCCTCAAGCTCATGGAGCAATGCTTTCATGGGTTGAATCTATAAAAAATAAGTAAAGTGGAGAGACTGATGAAAAAAGTATTGGTATTGGGTGGTGGATTTGCAGGTGTAGAGACAGCAATCTATTTGAAAAAAGAGGAAAATTTAGAGGTAACATTGGTTTCAGATAGAGACTATTTTTACATCTATCCTACGTCTATTTGGATTCCAACAGGAGAGACAACAAAAGAGAAAATTTCTGTACCCTTAGCTCAGTTGGCTAAAAATCATGATTTTGAAGTTATTGTTGATGCTGTTAGTTCTTTGGAAGCAAAAAATAAAAAAGTAACTTTAGAGAGTGGTCGTGTTTTAGACGATTACGACTATATGGTTGTGGCTCTTGGTCAAGATAAAATACAGCTAAAAGGGATAGAAAATACACTCTCTATTTGTGGTAAACCTGAAGAAGCTGTTGAACTTAAAAAACGTCTTGATGTCTTAATGGAAAAAGGTTCTGGAACCATTGCAATGGGCTTTGGTGGTAATCCAAAAGACACTTCCGCTGTTCGTGGTGGTCCTGCATTTGAAGTGTTGTTTAACGTACATACACTCTTAAAGAAAAAAGGTCTGCGTGATAAATTTAATCTTGTATTCTTTGCACCCATGGAAAAACCTGGTCAGAAAATGGGCGAAAAATCATTAGTAATGATGGATAAGATGTTTGGTATGACTAACATCTCTAAAAAAGTGGGTTCAAAAATTACTTCATTTGAAGCCGATGGTATTAATTTTGAAGATGGCGAAAAAATTGAATCGGATTTAACCATGTTTATCTCAGCAGGTAAGGGGCATTCTATTTTAGAAGCATCGGATTTACCGTTAAGTGAAGCAGGCTTTGTTGTAACCAATGAATTCAATGAGATAGAGGGTTTTGAAGGGGTGTTTGCTATTGGAGATTCAGCTTCGTTAATGGGACCTAAATGGCGTGCAAAACAGGGACATGTTGCTGAAGTAATGGCAAAGAATGTGGCAAAAAATATCTTTAATCGTTCGCAAGGAATTCTCTCTCGAAACAGTTATCTTGACCATTTAAATATCTTATGTGTGATGGATACAGGAGATGGAGCAGCTTTTGTTTATCGAGACAATAATGGAGGAAAGATGATTCCGATGCCATTTGTTGGTCACTGGATGAAAAAAGGTTGGGGTTGGTATTGTAAAAACTCTAAATTGGGAAGAATTCCTAGAATTCCAGGAATGTAAATCCATATTTTTACTATGCGATTTAATCGCATAGTAAATACGTTACTGGCTTATTTTACATGTAGTAGATGCTTGCATCTCTTTGTCAAGTTCACTTTGTAACATGGTTCTTGTTTCACTTCCTGCTTTAATGGTTACATTTGGATAGTTGAAACTGTATGATGCTCCATTCAGTTCTATTTTTCCTTTTTCTACTCCATCACTTCCATCTTGCATTTCATACATTTTCTCTAAAGTTTTAATATTGAATGACCCTTTAAAACATTGAGATATAAAGCTTATGTCTCCATCCATCTTAGACCAATATTCGTTATCATTAGCTTCAATAATGAGTTGTTTTGCAGAGGTTGTCTCTCCTTTGTTATCTTTAATGGTTATATTGCTCATTTCCATCTTATAGTAACCATTGTCTTGCTCTATTATTTTTAGATTACCATCCATGTAAGAATCAACTTCTGTACACTTATCCATTACCATGGTAATTGTATGTGTATCCTCTGAAACATCCATTGAAATACGACCACCTTTACTACATGAAAAAGTTTGATTTTTAGAGACTTTTTGCATTTTTGTAGTTGTAAAGTTGTTATTTACTTTAGTTAAATTTCCTATAGCATTTAATGCATTGATATTACTTGTAGCATCTGCTATGGTTGTTACTTTCGGTGTATCATCACTTTTGCTGTTACTTCCACATCCAATTAGTAAGAGAGATGCAGTAATAAGGCTTAATTTAAAAAAATTCATTTATAGTCCTTTTATTTTTTATGTGTTTAACATAATGATACATATTTAAACATTATAAAAAACTTAAATTATTTTAAGGTCTTTTTGAAAAGGAGTACCTCTGTTCTTGCTACTGTTAATATCTTCATGTTCTGCTTCACAACAATTTAATACCGATTTGTTTGGATTTTCTATAAAGTCATAACCTCTATAAATGGTATAAATTCCAAATAAAATAACAATAATAGATGCCATATTCATCATGAGTTTTCTCAGTGAACCTCGGTTGAGGAGTTGGGTAAAAAAGCCCAAGCTAAACATGGCTGGAATGGTGCTGATTCCAAAAATAAACATAACGATTCCTCCCCAAAGAGGGCTACCTGTACTGGCAGCCGTTACAGCAAAAAAGTAGACCAATCCACAAGGAAGCAGACCGTTTAAGAGACCTAAAATATAGAAACTGTAGAGGGATTTTGAACGTAAAACATGACGAAAAACATCTTGATAGAGTTTGGTACTGGAGAAAGAGTGTTCCAATTTGCTCAAAAATTTTAACTTACCCAAAAGTGAAAGACCTGCCAATATCATAAAAATACCTGCGATGATGGTCATTCCTGCTGTCGTGTAGCCATTGAATTGTGCCACACCCCCAATGGCTCCAAAAATAGCACCTAGCATAACATAAGTAGTGATGCGTCCAAAAGAGTAGATAAGGTGTGCTAAGGCTTGGGTAAAGCTTGACCACTCTTCTTCTATTTTACGGCTACTGTAGGCAATAACAATTCCACCACACATTCCAATACAGTGACCAAATGCCCCTAAAAAAGCGATGGTGGCAATAGAGATTAAATCAATATTTTCCATCTATTCTCCTAAAAGTTTTTTTCTGATTTTTGGATTGGCAAGCGTCTCGCCTCGTAATCCACGAAGGGACATCTCTGAAAAATCAATGCTGTTTTTTATTGGATGCTCTCTTGCTCCAAAGCCTGAGTGCATGGCTGTTGTATCGGTTACTCCGTACCATGCTTTTTTGGCATCTATCCATTTTTCTGTATCTACGGTGTAGACCCAAATGGTTGCTTCTTTTTTAAATGCTCTGTTTTCAAGCCATTCAACCATGCAGAGAGGGTCATCAAAAAACCATGTTTCTCCATCAGGATTAACCACTTGTAGAGCGTTTTTTTTATCTTTAATAAGCATTTTACAATGAGAATCATTGGTAAAATTTAGTTTAAACTCTAGTGGTTTTTTTTCACTATTTCCTTTTACAATGGTGACGGGTTGATTCTCTTTGGCTATTGATATAAAAATAACAGCAGAAATACCTAAAATAACAAAGATAATAAGCAGGGGCAAAAGTTTTTTCATACAGATTTCTCCAATTATAATAATACGCCGTTATTTAGGTAATAAACAGCGATATAAACGGTGCATAATAACACAAATAAGCTAAGTAAATAGCTAACTGTTTTTTGATGTTTTAGATTTGTTTTTTTGACCCATAAGGAAGAGAGAGCATCACTTATACCAATAAATGTTCCTAAAAACAGGGAAGCCCAAAGAAAATATCCTACATAAAAATAATCCGATTGAAGCATACAAAAAGGGCATTTATGGGTAGGCAGTTGGTAGATATAGGTACCAAAAAAGTAGACCACGGAATAGTAGGCAATATAGAGAAAGAGAATATTACTGAAAATATAAAGTAGTTTATAGTTTAAGTTAAGTGTTAACATCACTAAAAAATAGAGAAGATAAAAGAGTATTAATAACAGAGAGATGTTCAGCCCAAAAGGTAAAGGGTTCGCTCCTTCGAGTTGTCCAAAGAGTGCAGAACAACAGCTTACAGGTAGATGGGTATCTATTGCTAAAAAGTATTGAAAATCTAAAAAGAGTTCCAATACGATAAAGAAAAAAATGACTAAGAACAGCCATGACTTCTGTTTAAAATAGAGATGATTTTTTGTACGGTTATCATAAGCATGCATATAAAACCATAAGATTAATAGAGCAAGCAGAGAGAGCTTTAAGACCAAGAGAGGTGTTCCATATTCATTGGCTGTAATGACTCCTGCTCCACACATTGCCCCTGGAATCAGTAAGGCGAGAGCATCAATGGTAAAGACAAAATAGATAAGTAAAAAGAATTTCATTGCAAATACAAATAGGGTTATGGTTGTAACCAAATAGCTTTGCTTTTCCAGTGTAAACTGAATGGGATTAAAGCTTTCAAAATCCCACTGTAATAAAATACGTATAGAGACAATAAAAGCGATGGCAAGTAAGAAAAAAAGAGTACTTTCACTTAAGAGATAGATGATGACTTGGTTGGATAAGAGGATTTCATTCATGGTACTATTTGACCATTGACCATAGGAATAATACGGTTTTTTAACTTTAAATCTTCAAAAAGTGGGTCGTGAGTGGCAATTACAATGGTTTTTCCAAAGTTATGTAAGCGTTCAATGGTTTGAATAAAGAGTAGGGAGTTTTCTTTGTCTAAATTGGCTGTCGGTTCATCACATAAAATAATATCAGGATTGGCTACCAATGCTCTGGCAATGGCTGTTCGCTGTTTTTCGCCACCTGAAAGTCGTGAGGCAAGTAAGGATTTTTTATGAGTAATGTTGGCAAGTTCTAAGGCTTTGTCCACTTTTTTATAAATCTCTTTCATGGATAATGTTGAGGGGATGAGAGGAATGGTTACATTTTCATTTACAGAGAGATGCTCAAACAGGTTAAAGTGTTGGAAAATCATTCCAATTTTTTTGGCACGGAGTTGAGAAGCAAAGAGGTCAGGCAATTTAGAGATGGGGTCATTTTCTATAAGAATTTTTCCTTGGGATGGTCTGTCCAATCCTGCTATTAGTGAGAGTAGAGTGGTTTTCCCACTACCACTAATGCCTTTTAGAATAATAAGCTCTCCTTTTTTGATGTGCAGATTAATATTGATTAAGATGTTGCTTTCATTTTTTTCTTGGTAAAAGGTTTTATACAGATTTTCTATTTTTATCATAACATTGCCTCTTTTGGATTGCTAACCGAGACTCTCCAAACAGGAATAAGTACGGCAGTGATAAAAGGAAGGGCATAGAGTAGAAAGATAGAGCTTAAGGTAGCCATATCAATCACAGGAATGAACTCTACGCTATTTTGTAGGTTCTGACCTCCTAAAAAAATATTCTTTAGTAAGGGAGCATCAAGAATAAAGACAAAAACATACGCCATAAAAACGCCAATAATATAAGAACTGATAATTACGATAAGGGTCTCCATAAATTTTAGTTTTAGAACATCGTTAATGCTCCAGCCTAATGCACGTAGCAGTCCAATATGCCGTTTTTCACTGGAGTAAACCATGTTGTAACGTTGATATAAAATTAGTGAAAAAGTCATCAATACAATTAAGAATAGAATTAAAAAGAATCCACCTTTGTAGTTATAAAGGGTTTGATACGATTTTTTTACTTCTTTTTTATTAATAATTTGTAGGTCATAATGCAGAGCTGAAATTTTATCATTTATCTGATTCCACTCATCAGGATTAGGTACATTGAAACTGATGTTTGTTACTTCATCTTCACTGTAACCTAAAACGTTTCGAGCCAAATCAATGGGCATGATAATCATATCGTTTGCAATAAGTTGGGTCTCTTTTGGGAGTGTTTTAAAAATTTTTATCGTTTCAAATTTGCCTTTTGGTGTTAAAAATTTATATTCATTTTTATAGAAGTTCTCTGCAAGGTACTCTTTTACCCCTTTTCCTACAAGCATCTGTGGGTCTTTTAGAAAAGATTTTAGGTCAATATTTTTTATGAGTTTCTCTAGGTTTTTTTGACTCTGCTCTTCAAAAAAATCAACACCTACAATTAAAAATGATTTCTCTTTGGGTTGAAAGAAATAGCGTCCATAGACTCTTGGTGTTACTTTTGTAATTCCGTAAATATTAAGCAGTTCATCACTCCACGATAGAGGAGTAGGAACAGCCACTCCCCCTTGCAGACGGCTGATTACAAAATCGGGTTGTGCCTCTAAGGTTTCCTCTAATGAAAAACGAATAGAAGAGGAGATAAAAAGAACCGAAGAGAGTAAAAAGAGTAAGAGAATAGAGATAATCGCAACCGTTAAATGTTTACTGCGTTCTTTAAAAAGTTGTAGGGTTAAAAAGTGCCAAAATGCATTGTTCCAAAAGTTACTGTTCATAGATAAAATCCATTCGTTTTAGATGAGCCATCTCTGGGTAAGTAGGATTGTATTGGGCTTCATCATAGGCTACCGAGAGAGAGAGTTGTGCGTTGTGAGTCAGTTCTGTAAGTGCTTGGAGTCTTTGTAGACTACGTTTTCGTGTAAACGTGTAATCGTGTAAAGAGATAAAAACAATCATTGTTATTAAAAGTAAGGTCAAGAGTAAAAAAGATTTTATCATGCTCCTTTTACCTACTTTTTATATTCTATGCCATCAAGTGCCATGATACGTTTGGGAGTAATCTCCTGAAAGCGAATAATTTCTTCTGCATGATGGTCTTTCAAAAAGTTTTTAGCTCCCTTTTCACTCTGAAAAGGAATAAATTCATTACCCATAGGTCCATAAATATCGGAACCTAAAACATAAAAGGCTTCTTGTGCATTAATCGCTTTTAATGTATAAAAATCCATTACTTTAATCTCTTTTATTTTACTTCTATCATAAGGGAAATCGACATCAAAAACATAAAATTTCATCATGTCTTTAACCCCATCAAAGTAGTGTATTTTTTCATTGATTTGAAGGGTGCTAACCCATTTTGGATACTTTGTCACAAACATCCCACAGACAGGACATTTACTTTTTGGGGGTACGATAATTGCTTTTTTTGTTGCTGTTTGTTTAGGATTCTTTTCCATTAAGAAATAACTCAATGCTTCTTTGTTTCGTTTATTCAGCTTCATGCAGGGTTGAAACTCTTCGAGTTGTTTTGAGATGTTGCTTAGGTTTTTGGCTGTAATCATAGAGAGTTTTTCTTCATCACAAAGTTTGTGTGAAATCTTTTCGCCCTTTTGAACCAGTTTTGCCTGTTTATTCGCAGAGAGTTCGTGGCTCGGCTCTTGTGCATAAAGAGCCGAGAATACAAAAAGAGTTGTAAAAAGAGAGCGTCTCATGAGAATCCTTGTTATTTACTTGTTTTTTTAGCAATCATCTTTTGTGCTTTAGCAAGGTTCTCTTGAACAAATTTTAGAGTCTCTTCAAACGTTTTAACTTCTCCTGAAAACTTTTTAGCAAAGGCTTTAGCATCTTCTTTTTTGGAAAAAGCATATTTACTAATTTTGCTCATTGTTCCTGCCTTTGTACTTCCTACCACATACCATGCACTGTTTGCATTTATAAATTTTAGGCTCGTGTTGTCTACTACTTTTACATCTTTTAGGTTGTATTTATGTAGGTTTGTAGCCAAACAGTGAATTGAACAGTACTGTTTAACCGTTCCGTTACTCTCTACGGCATGATTTGTTTTATAAAACATAGGCAGTGTCATACCACAGTTTGGACAGAACATTTTACCTTTACCTGTTTGAAGCAGTTGTGCTTGGTCTAAAGGAACCGATTGAAAACGTGTAGGCATTTTTTGATGTGTAGCCTCTTCTTTTGCCAAAGTAGTGGAAGTAATTGTGAGTAGAAGGGTTAGTAGGAGTAAAAAAATTTTCATGAATTTCTCTTTTTTTAGTCTATTTTATAAGCTTAGTGTTAATTTAGTGTTAATTTTTTTATAATTTTTATAAAATATAAGTATAATTCACAAAAATAACAAACAAGGAAAGAACATGGCAGTACCAGAAGATATTGGATGTAACAACATGGAGTGTAAAGAGTCTCCAAAGTGTCAACGAACGGTTATTTACGAAAATAAAACAGCACGCGAAGTGAGAACTTTTGGAGGAACAAAAGATAAAGGTTGTGGAAAATTTATTCCTAAAAAAGATTAATTCTCTTTAGGAGAGTTTTTTGATAAAACTCTCCAACCCCTCTTGGACACTCCACCAATTTGGAAATACTTCATCATAGAATGGTTTAGTAACCTTTCTAAAATCATCTCTGTCTTCAAAGATATTTACAGCCCATTCAAAGGATATATCTCTATTTCTTAACGCTTCTATACTTAACAGTGTATCGTTGATACAGCCCAGTTTTGAGGGAGTTACTAATAAAGTACTACACTCCAGTTCTGATATTAAATCAATCATTTTGTACGTAGCCGTAATGGGTACAAAGAGTCCTCCTGCACCTTCGATAATAAGTATGTCACAGAGTTTTGCTAATTCTTTAATCTTATTTTTTATATCTTCTATTTGAATTGTTTTATTTAAATCTGCACAAAAAGGGGCTGAGGGTAGCTCAAAAGTGTAGGCTGTAATATCTTTGGGTGTTAAGTTGTGAAAGTTCTTATTGTATTTTTGAACCTGCTTTAAAAGAAGCGTTGCATCCAAAGGTTCTGCTACCACACCTGTCTCAATGGGCTTACATATTCCAACAGATATACCTTGTTTTCCTAAGCATTCAATAAGCTTTAGAGTTGTGTAAGTTTTACCAACATCGGTATTTGTTGCTGTTACAAAAAGGGATTTCACAATTAAACTCCAAATTTTTACTAGTATTGTAACACAAAATAAGCTATACTAATATTATATATAGTAATAGTAGAGGATAGTTAAGTGTCGAAAATAGAAGAAGAGTTGGAGTCAGAGTTGGCTTTGGCTGAACCTACAAAATATAAAGTTTTGTTGCATAATGATGACTACAGTACAATGGATTTTGTTGTTGATGTTTTAGTGAATATATTTCGTAAAAATATTAATCAAGCAGAAGAGATAATGATCGCTATACATGAATCTGGAAGGGCAGTTTGTGGTATTTATACCTTTGAAATTGCAGAGACAAAAGTGTATCAGGTAAAAGAGGTGGCAAAAAGTAACGGGTTTCCGTTACTGGCTACAATGGAAGAAGTGTAAACTCAGGAAAAAGGATGAAACATGATTAGTATCGAACTTAACAATATATTTAGAGCCTCAGTAAAATTTGCTAAAGAGAACAGACATGAATATTTGACTTTAGAACATATTTTCTTATCTATTCTAAAAAGTGCAGAAGGCAGTGAAATACTTACGATGGTAGGTGCTAATGTGGATGAGATGCAAGAGGCTGTTGAGCAATATATTGAACTAAATAATCCTATTATGGAAGATTTAGAAGAAGATAATGGGGCGTATGAACCGTATGAAACATTGGCGTTGTCGCATGTGATGAACGATATGGTTAACCATATTAATGCATCTGGACGACCAGAAGCAAAAATAGGAGACCTATTGGCTTCTATTTTTACGCAAACGAAAAGTTTTGCCTATACGGTGTTGCAATCACGGGGTGTGAGCCGTTTGGATATTTTAGAAGTTATTTCTCATTCAGACATAGAAGAGCATCAAGAAGAGAGTACAGAAGAGGATTCTACGCCTAATTTGACAGCATATACAACGGAACTGGTTGCTATCGCACGCAGTGGGAAAATAGACCCTGTAGTAGGAAGAGCTTCTGAGATAGACAGAGTGATGCAAACGTTGTGTAGAAGAAAGAAAAATAATCCTCTATTAGTAGGCGAACCAGGTGTTGGTAAAACAGCGATTGCTGAAGGATTGGCACTGCAAATTGCAAACGATGAAGTCCCAGAAATTCTTAAAGGAAGTTCTATCTTTGGTTTGGATTTGGGTGCGATGATTTCTGGAACCAAATACCGTGGAGATTTTGAAAAACGTCTAAAAGGCGTTTTAAGTGAGCTTCAAACGGTAGATAAAGCCATTCTGTTTATTGATGAGATTCATACCTTAGTTGGTGCAGGGGCAACATCGGGTGGTAGTATGGACGCAGCGAATCTGCTTAAGCCTGCATTGGCAAGAGGAGAGCTTAAATGTATCGGTGCGACAACCTATGCAGAGTTTCGGAATCATTTAGATAAAGACAAGGCACTCTCTCGACGTTTCTCTAAAATAGATATTGATGAACCGTCAGTAGAAGACACCTTGATTATTTTAAAAGGCGTTAAAGATAAGTATGAAGCGTACCATCAGATTGAATTTTCAGATGAAGCATTAGAGTCAGCGATTTCGTTATCGGTTAAGTATCTTCATGACCGATTCTTGCCAGATAAAGCGATGGATATTATTGATGAAGTAGGAGCTCACTTTATGCTTAGAGACCGTTCTAACGTAACGGTTACCTCTTCGGATATTGAGCTTTCAGTTTCGCGTATGTTGAATCTGCCATCAACGGTAGTCTCTTCGGATGATACTTCCAAGCTTAAAAACTTGGCAGATGTAATGAAATCTAAGATTATTGGTCAAGATGAAGCAATTGATACCGTAGTACAAGCGATTAAACGTTCGTATGCAGGGTTGAATCAAGCAGATAAACCAATAGGTTCATTCTTATTTGTAGGACCAACAGGGGTTGGTAAAACAGCACTTTCGGCAGGACTTGCAGAGAGTATGGAAATTCATTTTGAGCGAATTGATATGAGTGAGTACATGGAAAAACATGCACTTAGCCGATTGATTGGAGCTCCTCCTGGGTATGTTGGGTACGAGCAAGGTGGATTGTTGACTGAAATGGTTAAAAAGAATCCTCATACCGTACTGCTTCTTGATGAGGTTGAAAAAGCTCATCCTGATATTATGAATGTGTTGCTTCAAGTAATGGATGGGGCAAAACTGACCGACAACAATGGAATGGTTAGTGATTTCAAAAATGTTATTTTGATTATGACCTCGAATCTTGGAACAAAAGAGGCAAATGTCATGGGCTTTAATAAAGATAACAGCTCTAAAACGGAAAATGCTCTAAAAGATTATTTCTCGCCAGAGTTTAGAAACCGTTTAAGCTCAGTAGTCAAGTTTAATCACTTATCGTTAGAAGTAGTAGAACAGATTGTTGATACCGAAATTGCTAAACTTAATAAGCAGATGGAGAGTAAAAAAATTACCATTAAATTGGGTAAAAAAGCTCGAAATTATATTGCAAAAACAGGTTATAGTGATTCCTATGGTGCAAGAGAAGTTGCTCGTGTCATTGACCGAGAAATCAAAGAGGCATTAACCGATGAAATCTTATTTGGCGAACTCAAAGAGGGTGGAACGGTTAAAGTTAGTTATAAACAGGAGAAGTTGGATTTTGTCTTCAATATTTGATGATGATCACTATATTCCTCAACTGCGTAGCTCTTCACATGAGTTTCCCAATCCAAGGGAAGCAAGTGAAGAGGGACTTTTAGCTTTTGGAGGTGATTTAAATCCCAATCGTATCTTAAAAGCGTATCGTTCTGGTATTTTTCCTTGGTTTAATCCCGATGACCCTATTCTTTGGTGGTCTCCTAATCCTCGTATGATTCTCTATCCTCAGAATTTTAAAACATCAAAATCGTTTCGTAGAGTGTTACGAAACAAAGGTTATGAAGTGAAATTTGATCATAATTTTCATGAAGTTATCTCTCATTGTGGTAATATTCCCCGACCAAATCAAGAGGGTACATGGTTAACCAAAGAGATGAAAGAAGCTTATATAGAGCTTTATAATATGGGATTTGCTCACTCTATTGAAACCTATTACGAAGGGAAATTGGTAGGAGGGCTTTATGGTATAGCAATGGGAAAAGCTTTTTTTGGAGAATCAATGTTTACCTACATGCCAGACGCTTCTAAAGTAGCCCTTTATGCCTTAAGTAACATATGTGTTAAAAAGTGTTATCATTTTATTGATTGCCAAGTTGAGACACCACACATGTTACATTGGGGTGCTGAATTGGTTCAACGTAATAGCTTTTTAGACCAATTAGAAGAGAGTTTAGAGGACTCTACTGACTTTGGTTCTTGGAGAGATTGGGCATGGAAATATACTGAGAAATAAGGGAGTACAAGGCAATGGTAAATAGAGAAATTGGTTTTTCATTATGGTTGGATTTTATCGAGAGAGATTATTTGAAAAATGAGTTTGGTAAGTTGTTAGAGCAGGGGATTGTCAATGGGGCAACCTCGAATCCTGCTATTTTTGCAACAGCCATTACAACATCGCCTGCTTATAAAGAGCAGTTGGCAAGTTTAGAGGGAAAATCTGCAAAAGAGAAGTATGAAGCATTAGCAATCGAAGATATTCGTACAGCGGCACAGATGTTAAGACCTCTTTACAATGAGGGAAATGATGGATTTATCTCTATTGAAGTTGATCCTTTTTTATGCAACGATACCAAGGGAACAATCGAAGAGGGGAAACGTCTTTTTAAAGCGATTGGCGAGCCAAATGTTATGGTAAAAGTACCTGCAACACAAGCTGGGTATGAAGCGATGACGGTATTGATGGAGAATGGAATTTCTGTAAATGCTACGTTGGTCTTCTCTCCAAAACAAGCAGTACAATGTTTTAAAGCAATGACTAAAGGTATTGAACAAGGCGAAAAGTATGGAGCGTGTCGCGTAGAAGCTGTTATCTCTGTATTCGTAAGTCGTTTTGATAGAGCCTTAGATGTTGAGTTAGAAGCTTGTGGTATTGACCCGTATAAAACAGGTATTTACAACGCTGGTAAAATTTATAACATGATTGAAGATAATGAAATTCCAAATATTCGTGCATTGTTCGCGAGTACAGGAGTCAAGGGCGACGCTCTTCCTGCTGATTATTATATTAAAGGGTTAATGGCATCACATTCTGTAAATACAGCACCGTTAGCAACGATAGAATCCTATTTAAAAAATAATCCTTCAGAGAGTAAAGAGGCATTACCTATCGAAGACAAGCTTATTAATGGCTACTTTATGAACCTAGAAGACAATGATTTTAATATGGATAAAATCTATAAAAAATTATTGGACGATGGTTTAGTAGCTTTTGAGGAGTCTTTTCAAGCAATGCTTGATAAGATTAAATAGTTAAAAAAAGAGATAGAAGGTTTAAATACCTTCCATCTCTTTGGCTCTAAACAAAATAAGTCTCTCGTCTACAATAGAAAATTTTATCTCAATAGGACGACAGCAGACTTCACAATCTTCGATGTAATCATCATACTCTTCGTAACTATCAAGTATCATCGAAATTCTCTCCCAACAGTAAGGGCAAGTAAAAAAATGTTCCATTAGTTCTCTTTCTTTTTAAATAGATTTCCAATCCAACTGGTTACAGCACAACCCTTATCACACGTAGTTCCATTTCTCATGGCTCGTGTTTGTCGGATATTGTTGATAAGCAGAAGCACAAACCCTAATGCGATAATAAGTTGAACAATCCCTGTTAGCCAATTTTCTATAAGTAGATTTTGAATAGAGAACCCCAACATAATAATCGTTATAATAAGACACATAATAAACTCCTTTTCCTTCGGATGATATAGGATTATATCCAAACTTTTTTAGCCTTGCCAACCCTGCTAAAATCTGTTCTTTAATACTTATATTGTAATATTTCAAAAAATAATATCTAGGATAAACCATGCAAAAAGCAGAACTTTTAGCACCAGCAGGAAATTTAGAAAAACTTAAAATAGCTTTAGCCTACGGAGCAGATGCAGTTTATGGAAGCACCAGTACCTTTTCACTTCGTATTCGTTCAGGAAAAGAGTTTGATATAGACTCTTATGCTGAGGGAATCGACTATGCTCATAGTTTAGGAAAAAAAGTCTATACCACTGTTAATAGTTTCCCTTTTAATTCTCAACTAAAACTCTACGAAAACCATATTGCCAAAATGGCAGAGCTCAAACCCGATGCACTAATTGTTTCAAGCCCTGGAGTTGTAGCAATGGCACGAAAAGTTGCCCCACAAATTCCTATACACCTATCAACCCAAGCCAATGTAATGAATGTATTGGATGCCCAAGTCTATTACGATATGGGAGTAGAACGAATTATTGTGGCTCGTGAAATTTCTCTAAAAGATTGTGAAGCCATCAAAAAAGTTCTTCCTGATTTAGAACTAGAAATTTTTGTTCATGGTTCAATGTGTTTTGCCTACAGTGGGCGTTGTTTGGTTTCTGCATTGCAAACAGGAAGAGTTCCAAACCGTGGAAGTTGTGCCAATGATTGCCGTTTCCCTTATGAGATTTACGCTCACTCTCCTGAAAGTAATACTACTTTTAGGCTTGATGAAGAGGAGGGTATTGGAACATACATTATGAATGCTAAAGATATGAACATGGCTTCACATGTGGATGAGATTCTAAAATCAGGTGTTATTGATTCACTAAAAATCGAAGGAAGAACCAAATCTCCATATTATGCAGGTGTGGTAACCAAAGCTTATCGACATGCAATAGATGACTTTTATGCAGATGATTTTAACGCTTCACGCTACCAAAAAGAGTTAAATACCACTCAAAACAGAGGTTTTTCAGATGCTTATTTAGTGAGTAAACCATTTGAACGAAATAACACCCAATCGCATACCTTTACCATTCAAGATGGAACACACCAAGTAGCAGGTTTGGTTAGTGAAGATGGCACAACATGGAGATGTAAAGACAAAACGTGTGTAGGAGATAAGATAGAAATTGTATTGCCTGTGGGCGTAACGGTAGAAGAGATGGAGAATGAAGAGTGCAAAATAACGCAAGAGCATGGAGCATTTTTTATTGAGTTTAAAAAGATAATTTCCACTACAGGAAAAGAGTTTGAGTGCATTCACAGTGGAGACTTAAACAACATTATTTTACCTATAAAACTGCCAAGCTATACGATTCTTAGAAGAGGAATCGCCGAAGCAAAAGCTAAAAAAGGTCTGCTTTTAGTATAATAGTTCTATGGAAACAATTGAAAAGATTATAGAATTTGTTATGAAAGCTGTTCGAGCTATTGCAGAGTTTTTCTCATGGATTTTTGGCTAATTTGAAGAGAAAAACAGCTATTATTCGCCCAATAAATTAAGATGTTGGAGTATATAAATGAAATTTGTATCAATAGTAATGGGTAGCAAGAGTGATTACAGTATTATGTCTGAGTGTGCAGAGACACTAAAAAAGTTCGGTGTACCGTATGAATTAATCATCTCGTCTGCTCACAGAAGCCCAGAGCGAACAAAAACATACATCAAAGAAGCCGAAGTAAAAGGTGCTCAAGTATTCATCGCAGCAGCAGGAATGGCAGCCCACCTAGCAGGTGCATTAGCAGCGACAACAACCAAACCAATTTTGGGTGTACCAATGGAATCAGGACCACTAAGAGGAGAAGACGCTCTTTTTAGTACCGTAATGATGCCAGCAGGTATGCCAGTAGGAACAGTAGCCATCGGTAAAGCAGGAGCTGTAAACGCAGCGTATTTAGCAATTCAAATTATGGCTCTTCAAGACGACGAGCTAAAAGTAAAACTTCAAGAAGACAGAATCAGCAAAGCTAAAAAAGTAGAGCTAGATTCTAGTACTGTTGAGGTAATTTTGTAGGTGTGACCATGTCACACATCAAATGAAATTTGGTATAATAGAGAAATTCTAAAACCGTAGGGTTGGCTTTAGCCGACTACTATACAAGAGGCAAAATCATGGCAGAACTAGCACATTTTCAAAACTTTGCAAAGTTAAAAGATACTAAAGTTGAATTTAACGATATTACTGTGTTGGCAGGGAAACCTGGGACTGGTAAGAGTTATGTTATGAAGTATTTTTATGCCGTGAATGAGATATTTTATCAAAAAATTAAAGAAAGTTTAATAGATATTAATCATTTAAAGAATCAACTTGAATATGAATTTGTTTCACAGAATAGTCATACAATTGTAGATTATACGATATATGAAAAATTAAGTTATTTATTAAAATCAGACGATTATCATGGTATTCATAATCTATTTCATGAGTATGCTAATAATTATGATGAGTTATTAACTTTGCTTTATGATATTCAACATAAAAATGAATTACCTTTAAATAAAAAAATAGAATTCTATTTAAATAATCTAATAAAATCAATATTTATAAATCATAATCAAATAGCAAACTCATATCAAGTATCATATCAAAATATAGAGTTTAACTATAAAGATGATGAATTTAAAGTCATATTAGATGAAAAAAAGATATTTCCTAAAGTTCAAGAGCCAATATTTGTAGAGACACCTCTTATTTTAGAATTTAAAAAATTTATGCCAAAAGAGAAGGGTAAAACTCCTTATCATATAGAGTCTCTTTTAAATATCCTTGATACTAATTACTCTTTTACAGATATAGAGCAAGAAGAGTTTATTAAAGATTTTAGAAAAAAATCCAAAAGGATTATTGATGGAGACATAGAAAGCAGTGGAGACTCTTTCATCTTCAACAGAAAAGATGATAAAAACTACGATATTTTAAACGCCTCATCAGGAATTAAAAGCATAGGTTTACTTCAATACCTAGTAACAAACAAAGCTCTAAAAAAAGGTTCTGTTCTATTTTGGGAAGAGCCAGAGGTTCACTTGCACCCTAGTTGGCAACTAAAAATGGTAGATTTATTTGTAGAGTTAATGAATGCAGGTGTAAAAATAGTATTTTCAACACATAGCCCTTATATGGCTGATTATCTTAATGCTATTTCTAAAAGAAATGATTATAGAGATAGAATCTCTTTTAATGTATTAGATGAGAAAGATGGAGTTGTAACTAATCATATTTTAGATGATGACAATTGGCACATTTTACAAAAAGAGTTAATGGATACCTTTGAGGATATTTTGTGGCAATACCTATAAAAAATATCAAAGAGGGATGCTGTGATTCTGATTTAGCCTCTTACTCTATTATTGATATGGATTGCCTTGACAATGTTGGTTCTACATGTGATAAAGTAATAGAGTGTAAAGATAGATATTATCTTGTAGAAGAGAAGAGTTTAACACTCTCCTTTTTAGATAATTGTTGTAGAGAGTTAACTTTAAAACTTGATGATTATAAATATATGGATGGGGATATTCAATATTTTAAAATGAGTGAAGTAATCAGTTTAATTCAACCTTTGCATGTTGAGGTCAAAAGAAGAATTTTGTCTGATACTATTGTTAATATGACCAATACTTCGGCTAAAAAAGCAAGTAATACAACAGATATTTTAAACAAGAGATTTAACAATCAAAAAACGAGTAATATGCCTACTTTTTATCTATATTGTAATAGTGGGAAACCAATTGATATGATTATTCATAGATTGTTAAAGAACTATAAAAAGACAACATTTATAGAGTGTTTGAAGTTAAAAGAGAAACTTGCAGAGGAGTGCTTATGACGCTTGAATTAAAAAATATCGGAATGATAAAAGAGGCTA
>Ga0256827_10000804_pt1 | contig 19748 bp, 13 predicted proteins | sample CV84metaG_FD_185977 | JGI IMG/M metagenome (GOLD analysis project Ga0256827, IMG submission 185977) | Hydrothermal vent microbial communities from East Pacific Rise, Pacific Ocean - CV84 | ecosystem: Environmental > Aquatic > Marine > Hydrothermal vents | place: Pacific Ocean: East Pacific Rise... | reverse complement strand
TTTTCTCATCAGACGGAGTATGCCTTAAAACGATTATATTTTTCTATTAAAAAAAAGAGTGAACATAACAGTAAACAGAAGAGTTTTTTAGAGTTTTATGAAAAGATTACATTAAATGGTCAAATTGTTCTGCATGAGAGTATTGGTTATGAGTATTTAGACATGTTGTTTAATCATGAGGTGTTAGAGCAAGGGAACAGTTCAAAAGAGTTAATTAAACTATACTATTTGATAGTGAAAAATATTTTTGATGACATTCAAACAAAAACTTTCTCTTACGCTGTGTTACATAAATTTATTGCATCAACAATAGATGCAGATAGGATTGATTATATTAACCGTGATTTATTAGCAAGTGGATATATCTCAAGTTCATCAGATTTATTAAGAATAACAAGAGAAGCAATTTTAATTAAAGAGAATGATGAGTTTAAACTATCATTTATGAGTTCTAGTTTAGCCGATATTGAACATCTTTTAGAGAGTCGTTTTAACCTCTATAAAAAAGTTTTTTTTACCTATAATATTTCTCGTTTAGATACTCTGCTAGAGAAGGTTATAACCTATTTAGCAAAAGATTATCTCTCTAAATCATCTAATAATAAAAAGATATATGAAACCATTGGTATGATGTGGAACTTTTCTAGAGAAAATAGCACGACTAAGCAGTTAGATATTATTTCACAGCTTGATGAAAATTGGTTAATTTCTCTATTTAAAAAAGAGTATTTTAAAATTAAATATCAACTCTCATTAACATATCAAGAGCGTTACTATTTAGCTGCATTTGAAGATATACTTTTTGGTAAAAATATCTTTAGAGCAAATTGGAAGAATTTACCAGAGTTCTATAATATATTGGAGTTAACACAAGATGAACGATATGCTTTTAGAGAAAAGTTCGGAAAAATCTCTGTAAAAAAGGAGAAGAAATTAGAAAATTTTTTAGGTAACTTTATTGATAAATATAATAAAGAGAATAAGTTTTATACCTACTCTATTATCTCTATGTCAATTGGAATAGATAAGAATTTTTCTCTATATGATGGTCAAAAAAGTATTCCTCTTGATCAACTCTCAACTCTGCGTAAACGTTTGAATACTTCAAGAGCAAATTCTGTTCCATTTTTCATTTTTTCTAATGAAAAAGATTTAACTACTGAAATGAAACAAGCATTAAAAGAGATTTTATTTGAGGTCTTTTTGTAAATTTATTAAGTAGTTTACAATGTTTTTAATAACTAAATCTGTAGATTTTTCTTTTAAATAAACAATATAGTATTGATGATTCATTGCATGTGTTTTAAATCTAGATATAAAAAGTTCTTGACGGGTTACTTCATCTTCTATTGCTAGTTTTGATACAACGGTGAGTGTTGGATTCTCTTGACTTACTTTTGACCATTTAACTCCTTGTATGAGTGCAGTAGAATTGTTAATCTCTTGGATAGATTTAAAATCTTTATGGCTAATACCAAGTTCTTTAAAAAAGTCACCAATTAATTCTCTAGTCAATGATGACTCTTCTCTACAGATAAGTTGATAGTTTTTAAGTAAATCAGTATTAAGATCTGCAGGAAGTTCTGTTTTTGAACAGAAAACCATCTCATTTTCAATCCATGGTTTGTAGATAAGTTCACTGTCAAAAAAAGGAGTTTCAATAAGTCCTACATCATAATCTTTATTTTTAATACCTTCAACAATCTCTTCACAAGTACTAATGTTTACTTTTATTTTTGAATTGATAATTTGAGAGATATTCTCAATAGGGTCACCAGGGAGTAAGTAGGAACCAATTGTATATGATGCTGCGAGTTGAAAAGTATCATTTGAAAGTATCATATATAACCATAGCCTATTTAATTTATTAGTATTGATTATACATCAAAAGTGATAATATGCTCATTGATAAATGAGCATATTGAGAAAAAATTAATCTAAACAGTTCTCTTCTTCTTTATCCATAGCTTTAGTATTGTCCATAAGAACAGGTACAAAGAGTAAAGATACAAATACAGCTGCAACAGTACCAGAGATAAGTGCAACACCTAGACCACCAAAGATTGGATCTCCAGCAAGTAGAGCAGAACCTAAAATAATAGCTACTGCTGTTAAAAGAATTGGTTTAGCACGTGTTGCTGATGCATCAGCAATGGCACGTTTTTTCTCCATACCATTATGAATAAGACCTTTTGCATAGTCGATTAGAAGTAGAGAGTTACGAGATGAAATTCCCATAAGTGCAATAAATCCAATAAGTGAAGTAGCTGTTAAGAAAAAGGTATGTTCTGTAACTAAATCAGCAACCCAGTGACCTACGATTACTCCAATAAGTGAAAGGAATGAACCTCCTAAAATAATACCACTTAACGCGAAACTTTTATAGTAGATAACAAGTAAGAAGAAGATTAGTACTAATGCAGCAATAAAAGCTGCACCTAGGTCTCTAAAAGTATCAAGTGTTACTTTCATCTCTCCATCCCAACGTAAAAGGAACTCTTCACCTGTCTTTTTATCAGTTAATTCTAAATCAAACATATATGTAGAAAATGGTGCATTTTTTACTGTATATTGTTTAGAAAAATACTCTACCATTTTAGCTCTAGCATCCAAAAGAGGATAGACTTGAGAAACCATATCTGTTTCAGCAATAACATTAATCATTCGTTTTAAATCTTTATGCATAATTGTTGGTGTAGATTTAATAGGAACAATATGTACTACTTCTGTAAGTGGAACCATCATACCCATTTTATTCATTAGGTTTAGTGATGCAAGTTTTGAGCGAATAGCATCATCATTATGTCCACTTAAATGTTTTGTTTCATCACTTAATATTAAAAATATAGGAATTTGAACAGAACGATTTTCAGAGTTCTTGGTAGCAATTGCCATTCCTTCAAATGCAAGATATAAAATATTATTAACTTGTTCAATACCTAGACCTGAACGAGCAATCTTCTCAATATCTGGAACAAGTTTATATTTATCATATATATCATCAGCCATAATGTCAATATCAACTAAATCTTTTGTATTTGCTAAGATATTGGCAACTTCTACAGATAGTTTTCTAGTATGTTCAATATTATCACCATGGACTTCCATAACAATTTGAGCTAGGGTTGGTGGACCAGAAGGTTGTTCTATCATTTTAATGACAGTTCCTGGAATAATGCTTTGACAACTATTTTGAAGTACAGGTCGTAGACGGCTTGTCATTAAAAATGATGGTTCTTCTCTCTCATGTGCAGGTGTCAGATTAACTGAAATTTCTGCAACATTCTCAGTTCTTTTCATCATTGAACCTTTTACAAGACCAGCATAATCTAAAGGAATTCCTTGTCCATAAAAAATAGACATATTTAGAATCTCTTCCTCTTTTTTTAATATATCTGTAATACATGTAGTTACTTTTTTTGTCTGTTGAATGGAACTACCTGTTGGTGTATCAATATAAACTGAATAAGTAGCAGCACTTTTACCTGGTAACATTCTTGCTAAAACAGCACCACTTGGAAACATAAGTAGTGATGCAAAAAAAGATAAAATGGTTAGAAATATAACCATGGCTTTTCTTGTTTTAGTTGCTAAAATCCAAAAGATAAAATTTTCAAATTTTTTCATCTATTTTTCCCCTTTTTTTTCTTCATTATCATCGTCAGTACAAATTTCACATATTCCATATGGATTATTTTCCATATCATGATGCTCATCATGCTCTGGTTTTTTAAGAAGTTTAAGACTTAAATATGGAGTAAAAATATAAGCGACAACTAATGATGCAAACAGTGCAACTGGAACGTTATAAGGAATAGGTTTCATAAATGACCCCATCATTCCTCCTACAAATGCCATAGGAACCATGGTCATAATAATTGCCAGTGTTGCAACATTAGTAGGTCCACCTACTTCATCTGTAGCTTCAACTAACAATGCTCCCATCTCTTTATCTTCAACGCCTGGTGTATGAAGATGACGGTGAATATTTTCAATAACAATAATAGCAGCATCAACTAACAACCCAAGGGAGAGTAAGAATGCAAATAGTGTAATTCTATTCATGGTCTGTCCAGACATCCAAGCAATAAATAGAGTAATTGCTAAAATAGCAGGAACTGAGAAAGTTACAATGAGAGACTCTCTCCAACCTAGTGCAAATACAAGCATAACAGCAATAATAATAATGGTAATAACCAGGTGATGCATAAGCTCGTCAACAGCATGATTTGCTCTTTCACCATAGTTACGAGTAATAATATATTCAATACCAATTTTTTCAAATGATGCTTTTTGAGCTTCAATCATTTTTAAAACATCTTGAGCAACAAAAACAGCATTGGTTCCTGCAAGTTTAGAGACAGAGAGTGTTACTTGTGAAATATTCTCACTAAGTTCACTATTTTTATCGTTATTAGCTCTATAGATAAGTTCAACATCTTGAAAATTTTGTTTATCAATACTCTGTTCTACTTTGGCAACATCACGAAGATAGATTGGTGAACCCATATAGTTAGCAACCATAACATTTTTAATATCATTGATACTTGTAATGGCATTTGAAATACCAAAAATAACTAATTTATTATCTTTAGTTCTTCCTTTTACATCAGGAACATTTGCTGCAAGTTGTTTCACAGCCATCATAATCTGTCCCATAGATAGATGGTAAGCAGAGAGTTTGCCCATATCAACTTCTACATTATATTGTTCTTTATGTGAGCCGTGTAGAGTTGTTTTTGCAACGTTATCTATACCATTGATTTTATGTCTCAACTTTCTTATCTCTTCATTAAATTCTACTAATGAAAGTTTAGATTTATCTGTTTGATAGAGTGCAACGGTAATAATTGGTACATCAATATCAATATCAAAAGGTTTAATAAGAGGTTGCATAACACCTTTAGGCATTTGATCCATATTTTGCATAACTTTGTCGTAAAGTTTTAAGTTTGAATCTTCTCTATTCTCTCCAATAAAGTACATAACATTAACAATACCAACATTATCCATAGACATACTATAAACATGTTCAATACCTTGAACTTCTCTTAGCTTTTTCTCTAAAGGTTTTGAAATAATATTTTCTATCTCTACAGGACTAGCTCCTGGCATAGCAACAATGACACCTCCACCAGAAATAGCGATTTGTGGATCTTCTTCTCTTGGCATGGTATTAAGTGCAATCCAACCAAGTACCAAAATAACAATTCCTAAAACAGCAGTTAGAGGATTTCTAAGAAAACCTTGACCTAATTTACCAGCAATATCTTTTACTACATACGGTTCTTTTTTTATATGCTCTCCCATGGTTATCCTTTAATATGTACTTTAGCATACATACCAGGATAGATTGATTTGCCATTGGTATTAAATTTAACTTTCATTTTAAATTTATGTGTCATTGGATTAGAACTAGGAATAATAGAGTAGATTCTACCTTCATCTTTAAATCCTACAGAAGGAATTTCAAGAGTAACTTTTTCATTAATATTGATAAATTTAATATCATTTTCTGCAATCTCAACAACGATACTTAATTTAGATAAGTCAGTTAAAATCACTCCTGGCATGCCTGGAATTGCCATCTCTCCAACATTTAACTTTTTCATGATAATAACACCATCATTTGGTGCTTTTAATTTAAGGTAGTTGTATTGGTTAAGTACCTCTTTTTTCATGGCTTTTGCTTGACCAACTTGTTTGGAAGCTATGGCAACCATATCTTTCATGTTTTTAGCACCTAATTGTAAGTTCTCTAATTCATATTTAGAAACCATTCCTTTTTTAAAAAGTCTTTGGTATCGTCCAAGGTTTAGTAAAACGTTAGAGTACTGATTTTTATTCATCTGTAGAGCTAGTTGTGCTTGAGAAATAGCAAGATCAACTTGTTCTCTTTTTGAATCAATCTCTTTAGAGTCAATCTCATAAAGAATTTGTCCTTTTTTAACAATTTCACCTTCAGATACCAACATTTTTTTTACAATTCCCATATATCTACTTGTAATCATTTTTTGATTATCAGAGATAACTGAACCAGAAAGTTCAAGTTCAATTGCTTGTAGTGATGTTAATCCTAATATAACTAATAGTGCTAGTTTAAGTTTATGTCCTATGTTTTTCATTAATTTTCTCCCTTGTTGAGTATGCTTGTAAGTTCAAAGACTTTTGCATTTCTATCATTTTTTGCTGTAAGTAGTTTTAAGAGTACTTCTAACTCTTTAGATTGCTTAATTAATACATCAGAGATAGATGAAATTCCTTCTTGGTATCGTCCTTCATAGTTCTCATATACTTTTTCTGCAAATTCATACTGTGTCTCTAAACTTTCAATCTCTGCATCTTTACTTCTAATATTAGTAGTTAATTTTTTAACTTGTAGTGAAATACCAGCTTTTGCTAAGATAACTTGATCTTGAACTTTCATATTTTCAATTTTTGCTTTTTCAAGATTATGTCTATCAATATCACCATTGAAAAGGTTCCATTCTAATTGTAGTCCAACAGTGTAAAAGTCTTTTTTAGTAAAATCATTAAATGGTTTATTATCTGATGATCCATACTCACCAAAGGCACCTACAGTAGGTAAAAATTTTGATTTTTCAAGTTTTATTGCCATATCTGTAATTTTAAGACCAAGTTCTGCTTTTTGAATGTCTAAATTATTTGTAGAGAGTTCCTCTTTATTACTTTTAGGCATTGGTGCAAGCTTATTGAGTGTTTGAATAGATTTAACATCTTGATTAAGCAGAAAAGAGAGATACTGATAGGCAAGTTCTTTGTTATAGGTTGCCTGAGTTAACATACTTTGTGCTTCTGAACGTCTAGCTTTAACTTCTAACTCATCAATCTCTTTTGCAAAACCTTCCTCTTTCATGCTTTTAACAATTTGTTCTAGTTGATCAATATTCACAACAATACTACTTAAGTTTTCAATATATTGTTTAATAAGTGAAATATCATAAAAAGTTTTGGTTGTTTGAAAAACTTTTTCATTGAGTAGCTTTTCAGTATCTAATTGACTCATATAGGTTAAAGCAGTAGTGATTTTTCCATATTGGTCAAGTTTCCCACCTGTATAGAGAGGTACCATATAGGTTAGAGTTGTTTGAAAATGATTTCTTGCATCAGGAAAGTTTAAATCTTTAGGTTGAATGGCTAAAATATCATCACCTTGTTGAGCTAAACCTTGTGAGAATGCTCCAAAATCTCCATTGGCTTGTTGTGCCCCTTGACCAATGGCACCCATAAAGTCAGAGAATCCAAAATCTTGAAAAGAAGCCTCTCTACTTTTAAGTTTAAAGCCAAACATATTTCCTGCATCATTTGAACGCAAAGCTTGAAGTTTTACATCTAATTTTCCGTAGTTATAGCCAGAAGCAATTTTTGCTTCATGTACTTTTATCCGTTCATTAAATTTTGAAATTTTTAGTTCTAAGTTATTATTTTTCATAATTTTTAAAGCATTCTCAAGAGATAAGTCTGTTAACTCTTGTGCTTGTAAATTATGAAAATAAACTATAGACAATAGAAAAGTGAAAGATCTTTTTAAAATCATTTTCGAGCCCTTTTTTTGATAATATTACATTATGATAATAATAAGCATAATGCATTAAAGTTGGTTGAATAGATAAAAATATATGTAGAGTATAACAATATTTGCGTAAAATTTTCTTGTATCTTGAGAAAGAAGGATATTAACTATTTTTATTAAACTAGTTTTACTCATTCTTGTTGATTTATATCACTTCATTTCAAATCCTTTCGATATAATTATTCTAATTATAATCTCAAGGAAAAAGATGCAAGATTTTAGTAATTCAACCCTTATTCAAAAATATAATATTCCAGGACCAAGGTATACCTCTTATCCAACTGTACCTTTTTGGAATAAAGGAGAACTTCCAATTATTGATTGGGTAAAAACAGTTCAGAAATCATTTAATGAGAGTAATAAAGAGGAGGGTATTTCTCTTTATATACATATGCCTTATTGTGAAAATTTATGTACATTCTGTGCTTGTCATAAACATATTACAAAACGTCACTCTGTTGAAGATGAGTATATTGATACAGTATTAAAAGAGTGGAGACTCTATGTAGATGTATTAGATGGAGTACCTTCTATTAGAGAGATTCATTTAGGTGGTGGAACTCCAACTTTTTTCTCTTCTGAAAATTTAAAACGTATGATTGATGGTATCTTTGAATCGGCAACACGCCATGAAGTCTATGACTTCTCTTTTGAAGCACATCCTAATGATACAACAAAAGAGCAACTTCAAACACTTTTTGACTTAGGATTCAAACGTACTAGTTTTGGTATTCAAGATTACGATCCAGTTGTACAGCGTGCAATTAATAGAGTACAACCATTTGAAAATGTTAATCGGGTTAATCAATGGTCAAGAGAGATTGGTTATGAGTCAATTTCTCATGATATTATTTTTGGTCTGCCTCATCAAACTAAAGAGAGTATCATTAACACCATTGAGCAGACAGTTAAGCAACGTCCAGATAGAATTGCTTACTACTCATATGCTCATGTTCCTTGGATTAAAGGAGTAGGGCAGAGAGGTTTTGATGAAAATGACTTACCTAAAGATGAATATAAGAGAGAACTCTATGAACTTGGTAAAAAACTCTTTTTTGAAGCAGGCTATGAAGAGATAGGGATGGATCACTTTGCCTTGCCTACTGATAAATTGCATATTGCAATGGAAGAGAAGAGACTTCATCGAAACTTTATGGGCTATACTGCTGGTAAAACAAAGTTAATGATTGGTTTGGGTATGTCTTCTATTTCTGATTCTTGGTATGCATTTGCACAAAATGAAAAACGTGTTGAAGATTATGTAACAAGAGTTAATGAAGGCAAGTTACCTGTCTTTAGAGGGCATATATTAACTGATGAAGATTTATTGGTTCGTCAACATATTTTAAATCTTATGTGTAACCTTGAGACTTCATGGGCTAAAGATGAGATGAAGCTAAATAATATTGATGAAATACTAGAACGTCTTAAAGAGATGGACTCAGATAATCTTATTGAAATATATGAAGATAGATTAGTTGTGAAAGAGAGCTCAAGAATGTTTGTTCGTAATGTTTGTATGGCATTTGATTTAAGATTAGCTCAGAGTAAACCTGAGGGAAGAATTTTTTCTATGACAATTTAAAAGTATATAAGTTCCAAATTTTATTTGGAACTTATGTTATTAAATACTTACGTGGTTAACACTAATACAAGCATCTAAATCAGAAAGTTCTGATATAACTGCTTTATTAATATTCCCATCTACTTTAACAACAGCTAAAGCTTGAGCATTTTTATTTCTACCTAGTCTAAAGTCAGAAATATTTAGTCCATTAGCAGATACGATTCTACCAACATCACCAATAACACCTGGAACATCAGTATTTCTAAAGAGTATTAGATTACCTTTTGGTTCAAGGTCTAATTCATACCCGTCTATTTCAATAATACGTTGAGCTTGGTCACCAAAAACAGTTCCAGCAATCAAAAGTTCACCATTATCAGTAACTAATTTAATAGAGATTTTATTGGTAAATCCAGAGTTATTGATAGCAGTATCTTTCGTAATCTGAATGTTTCTATCTTCAGCTACAAATTCAGCATTCACATAGTTTACTTGCTCTTCAAGAGAGGGAGTTAAAATTCCTACTGTAGCAAAGGTAGTTAATGAGTCAATATAGTCAGAAACTTCCCCTTGTGTAGTAATTTTAATGCTTTTAATACTTGCATGTGTTGCTTGTGCAGAAAGATTACCCATTTTTTGAATAAGTTCAAGATATGGACGTAAGAAATCAGGTAGTTCACTCTCTTTTATTGGTAAATTAAGTGCATTAGGATACGCAATTTTTTTAGCAGCTTGAATAGCATTCTCTGCAGCTTGAATAGCAATGTTTTGTTGAGACTCTTTTGTGTTCGCACCCAAGTGAGGAGTTACAGTAACATTGTTTAAATCAAGAAGAGGGTGGTCTGTAGCAGGTTCTTTGTTAAATACATCAATACCAGCCATATGAATTTTACCAGAAGTTAATCCATCAAGTAGAGCATCTTCATCATAAAGACCTCCTCTTGCACAGTTAATAAGTACAACACCATCTTTCATTTTAGCAATTTCTGCTTTGTCAATCATTCCTAAAGTCTCTTTATTCTTTGGTGTATGAATGGTAATAATATCACAAGCAAGAATGTCATCAAAGTTAGTAGTATAAGCTATATCACAGTCTGTTGCTTTTCTTGGGTCAATATATGGGTCATAAGCGAGAACATCCATCTCAAATGCTTTTGCTCTCTTACCTACACGTGAACCAATATTTCCAAAACCAATAATTCCAAGTTTTTTGTCTTTAAGTTCTGTTCCATACCAATCTTGTCTTCTCCATACTCTCTCTAACTTTAGGTTATTGTGAGCATAAGGGAATTGACGTACACATGAAAGCATATGTGTCATAGTAAGTTCAACAGCTGCAATGGTATTAGCAGTTGGTACGTTCATTACAACAATACCTTTTTTACTACAACCTTCAATGTCAACATTATCAACACCAACACCAGCACGTACAACAGATTTGACTTTTAAGGCATTATCTAAGAAGGCTTGATCAACATCGGTAGAAGAACGGGTAATTGCTACATCAGCAAGAGGGATAATTTCAGAGATGAGCTTCTCTTTAGGCTCATCTGCAGCATTAATAAGATTTATATCAGCATCATTCGCGAGAATATCCAACCCTTTTTGGTGGATATGATCGCAAACTACAATAGTAATTTTAGACATACTTGTCAATTCCTATTTTCTTTTAAAATCGCCAAAAGCATCACCAAGAGTCATACTATCATCTTGTTCTGCATTAAGTTTATCAAGAGCTTCTCTCTCTTCTTGACGTTCAAGTCTTCTAACTGAAACTCTAATTCTATCATTTTTAGCATCAATGAAAGAAATTACAGCTCTAATTGTTTGACCTTTTTCAATCTCATCTTCTTTAAGAGGAGCAAGATCATCAAGTCTAATAAGTGCATCAACACCAGCTTCAATAGAAACAAAAATACCGAAGTCTTTTTTGTCTTTAACTGTACCTTCTACAATATCACCATTTTTATGTGTTTTTGCAAAAGCAGCTACAGGAGACTCTTCCATCGCTTTCTTACTTAAAGAAACTTTACCGTTTTCTCTGTCAATTTTAATAATCTTAACTTCAACTTCGTCACCAGCTTTACAAATTTCTTTAGCAGATTGTGCTTTATCCCAAGAGATTTCTTGGTTATGAAGAAGACCTTCTACAGCACCAATTTTAAGGAATGCACCAAAATCTGTTACAGATGAAACGGTACCTGTAATGATGTCACCAACTCTGTTTGCAGATGCAAATTGGTCAATTGGTTTTGGAAGTAAAGTTTTTCTTGAAACTCTAAGTCTTCTTTGTTGTTTATCAATTTCAATAATTTCAACATCAATAACTTGACCAATCTCAATATGATCTTTAGGGTGTTTAACATTCTTTTCCCAAGACAATTCAGAAACGTGAAGGAATGCTTCTAAATCTTCACCTAAATCAACAAATGCACCATAAGGTTCAATGTTAGAAACAGTTACAGAAACAGTGTCTCCAGCTCTTAATGTGTTGTCAATATCTTTCCATGGGTCAAGGTTAGCTTCTTTAATAGAAAGAGAAAGGTGTCTTTTCTTTTTATCGTAATCAATAGCTATAACGTTAACTTCATCACCTTCTTTATAGTATTTTGAAGGGTTAACTGGACCTTTGTGAGAAATTTGTGAGTAGTGAACAAGTCCGTCCATTCCACCAACATCTACAAACATACCATATGAAGTAATTTTCTTAACAACACCAACAACAACAGCTTTGTTTTCTAATAACTTATCAACAATCTCTTGTGTTTCAGCTTTTTCACGTTCAATTAACTCTTTTCTAGAAACAACAACGCTTCCTTTCTCTTTGTCAACTTTAACGATAAGTGCTTTAATGTTTTTTCCAATTGGGTCAACTTTGTAAGAGATGTATGAAAGTGTTCTTGGCATAAAGAATTCTAAACCAGAAACATCTACAACAAATCCACCTTTGTTTTTCTTAGTAATTACACCTTCAACAACATACTCTTGCTCTTCATCATACTCTTCAATGAACTCAGCAAGTGCTGCTCTTTTCTCTGCTAATTCGTAAGAAACATTTGGTCTTTCACCTCTTGAACCAGTGATAACAACTTGAATTGTTTCACCCTCTTTAAAGAAAATTTCACCATCTTCATCTCTAATTTGATCCAATGACATAAGTGCTTCATTTTTACGACCAACATCAATAATTACTTGGTTGTCTTCTTCAACTATTTTAACAATAACACCATCTACTAAATCACTTTTTGTATCTGCTTTCTTAAACGACTCCTCGAGCATCGCTCCAAAATCTACGTCTTCTATTTCGATATCTTCGAATTTCATGCTTACTAATCCTTGCTTGTGCCTAATTTTGCGCTATTATACTCTTTTTTATTTAATTCAAAATGAAAAGCTAAATAAACAGTGCTTATATAAGAGGAAGGGGTGTGGAAGAGAACATCTATAATGTTTTCATTAAAGATGTCTTAAAAATTTATAGCAGTTTTAATCGTTTAGTTTTTGAATAGCATTAATAACATTTTGAACAATCCAATCAGGAGTTGATGCACCTGCTGAGATTCCACATAGTTTTTTATCTTTGAACCATTCTGCCTCTAACTCTTCTTCATTCTCTATTAAATAGCTATCAGGGCAATCTTTTTGAGAAATACTATGTAACATTTTTGTATTAGATGAGTGTTTACCACCAATAACAATCATAATATCAGCCTTTATTGATAACTCTGCTGCTGCATCTTGATTTTCAAAAGTTGCATTACAGATCGTATTAAAAACACGAACCTCTTTTTGTGTAAGAATTAAGGCATTAACTACTTCTAAAAAATCTTCAGGTTTTTTAGTTGTTTGAGAGACCAATGCAACTTTACTTTTTAGTGGTAACTCTTTTAACTCCTCTTTATCTAAAACAATAAAAGCATCATTTTGCTTTTCAGCATAGGAGACAACACCTTTAATTTCAGGGTGTTCTTTATCTCCAAATATAACAATAGAGTAGCCTTCAGCACTCATTCTTTTTACAATGTTTTGGGGTGTTGTTACATAGGGACAAGTAGCATCAATAATTTGGTTCTCTTGTTCTTTTAAAACAGCGAGTTCATCTTTTGGAATTCCATGTGTTCTAATGACAACAGCATTGTCATTTTTAATGTCTTCAATTTTTTCAACAAGACCAATATTAAAACCCTCTTGTAGACGATTTATCTCATCTTTATTATGAATAAGAGGACCATATGTAAAACTATTTTGATGTTTTTCTGCAATTTCAATAGCACGTTTTACACCATAGCAAAATCCATATTTTGAAGCAAGTTCAATTTTCATTTTAGTTCCTTACAGTAGTGATTTGATTGAGTATATCAAAAAAGTTTGGAAATGAAGTATCAATACAGGCTGTATCTTCAATTTTTATATTACATAGTAACCCTGCAATAGCAAAACTCATAGCAATTCTATGATCTCCAAAACTATTAATGGTAGAACTATTTAGTTCTCCTCCAATAATTTCATATCCATCATCATGCTCAATTGTTTCAATCCCACAACTATTTAAACCTTCAAGTACGGTTGAAATTCTATCACTCTCTTTCACTCGTAACTCTTTAGCATTTTTGACTAAACTAGTTCCCTCTGCAATGCTCATAGCAATGGAGAGAGCAGGGAGTTCATCAATAAGCCATGCAATATTCTTCTCAATGGTAATGGCTTGAAGTTGTCCATTATAAGAGATTTCAATATCACCGATAGGCTCATAAATATTCTCTTTTTCTACATAAGAGATATTTGCACCCATTTTTTCTAACATTTTATAGGCTTCAATTCTTGTAGGGTTTAGCGTTACATTTTTAATGATTGTCTTTGCATTAGGAACAATGGCTGCAGCAACAGCAAAAAAGAATCCACTAGAAGGGTCAGCAGGAACAGTGATGTTTAGTGGAGATAGAGGCTTTGTAAGAGGTTGAATTTTAATCCAACCATCTTTTTGTAACTTAACCTCTGCTCCCATACCTGAAAGCATTCTCTCTGTGTGGTCACGTGAAAGTAAATCTTCTTTATAGTAAGAGTTCTCATCGGCTTGTAGTGCAGCTAATATTAAAGCAGATTTTATCTGAGCTGAGTCAATTGGTGAGTGATATTTAAATGATTTAAGTTCACCACCACGAATAGCAAGTGGTGCTAAGTTTCCATTTTCCCTACCATCAATTTTGGCTCCAATTGAGCGAAGGGGAATGGCTACACGGTTCATGGGACGTGAACGTAAGTATTTGTCACCAGTTAAAATAAAAGAGCCTTCAATACCAGAGAGTAAACCAGCATATAGACGCATACCTGTTCCAGCATTTCCACAATCTAAAATATTACTTGGTTCTGTTAGTGTTAAAGGTGGAGTAATTTCAACACTTCCACCTTCTCTTTTAACTGTTGCACCTAGTTGTTCAGCAATAGAAAGAGAGGCTAAGGTATCTTCTCCTAAGAGAAAATTTTTAATTGATGATGGTTTATCACTTAGTAGTGAAAACATAGCACAACGATGAGAAATAGATTTATCAGGAGCAATATCTGAACACTCTAAGTTAAAACTTTTTTCATGTTTTGCAATGGTTACACTTCTCATCTAAGTTTAGCCCCATATTCAACATCAAGTTTTTCAATAATACTATTTACCGTAGTTTCAATATCTGCATCATCTAAAGTTTTCTCTTGAGCTTGAATAAAGAGTCTTAGTGTTAAACTTTTTTGTTCTCCAAGAGATTCATCTACATAAACATCTATAGGGTAGAATTTTTGAAGTAATTCAAGTTTTAATGCATTAATACTTAGTGCAACTTGATCAAATGGTATGCTTTTATCGATTACAAAACTTAAATCTTTGTAAACACCTTGGAATTTTGAAATGGCATGGGCATTAATATGTTTTGGAACCAACGCATTGAAATTGATTTCAGCTACAAATGTCTCTTTTAAGTCAAACTCTTCACACACTGTTGGATGAACTTTTGTTAAGTACCCACAAACATGATTGTCAATAATAATATCAGCAGATTGATAAGGGTGAATAAGTGCATTGTTTTCAACTGATGTTCTTAGCTCAAAGTTACCAATGGTTGCTGAGAGTTTTTTTGTAAATTCTTCAAAGTTTATGGCACTAGGTTTTCCAGCATTTGATACACCTTCTGTCTCTTTTTGACCAGAGAAGATAAGTGATAATACTTCTCTCTCTTCACGGTTAGAATTAAAAATAGTACCTATTTCAAAAAGAGCAATTGATCTCTTAGAGTAGTTTACATTACGCTGTGCAGCTTGAAGTAAGTTTATTAAAACAGTTGTTCTCAATGTATTGAAATCAGTTGTAATAGGATTAATAATATCTAACTTCTCATCAACCAATGGAAAGTTATATTTTTCTAGCAGTACTCTATCTGAGAATGCATAAGAGATACTTTCATCAAAACCAGCAGCAGTAGCTTTATTTCTTAAAGCTTTTTTTGCATGGTAATTAATAGTAGTTTCATTAATACGAACTTGTTCTGTAAAACATAAAGGTTTTGACTCAATATTATTAATACCAATAATACGAACAATCTCTTCTGTAATATCTTGAATATTTTCAATATCATGTCTAAAACAAGGAACCGTTGCTCCAAATTTATCTTCAGTAGAACTCTGTATCTTAAACTCTAAAGCAGTTAAGATATTCATAATTTCTGTTTTATTAATATCATTACCTATTAATTCAGAAACTTCAGTACTTTTAATAGTAATTACTTTTGCTTCTTTCTCTTCATCAAGAGCGATGGTTCCATCATAAAGAGTACATCCAGTATATCTTTCAAGTAGATAGGTCAAGTAGTCAACACCAAAAGCTAAATTTGGTTCTGAACCTCTTGATGTATTGTAGTAGAGTTCATCTGTTTTAAGTTTTTTCTCTGCTACAACGTCAACTAAAGCATTTGGATGTGAATATGAAGTTTCAAAAAGGATAATGGTTGAGTTGTCATTTGCCATACTCTCTTCATCTTGGTTAATACCTAGTTGAGATTTATTTTTACCATTCATTGTAATGTCAATAACATCTTCATTGTTAGAAACTTCAATAACAAGTTTTTCATCTTCTAGCTCTACGTCACTCATCTCATAGGCACGTAAAATAACACCAGTAGAGTGAGTAATATATTTTAAAATAGATGAAATACTATCTTTTTGACTCTCTTCTACAAAGGCTAATCTTAGAGAGAATACTAAAGATGTATGTAAATCTTTTATATTTGCCATTACATATTGTAAAGAAGCAGAAACAGTACCTGATTTTACAAGTTTAGCAATACGAGCAATACCCACTTTTTCTAAGTTTTGACTCTCATATTCAAACTTTTTAAGAGGAAGGTTAAGTGCAGCAGATAAATCTCTTGCTACACCATGTACAGAGAGACAGTCACCACGGTTAGCAGTAAGTTCAATTTCAATGACAGTATCAGCAACTTTCTCATACTCATTTAAGTCTTTTCCTATAACAAGTTCACCAATACTCTCATCGAGTATCATAATACCATTACCAAGGTCAGGAAGACCAAGCTCAGAAGCTGAACAGACCATTCCTTCGCTCTCTACGCCACGAAGTTTTGCATGTTTAATTTCAAAATCTTCTCCAAGCTTTGCACCAATGGTCGCAACAGCTACATATTCAGCATCTACAACATTGGCAGCACCACAAACAATTTGACGAATACCAGAACCAATGTCAATTTGACAAATATTAAGTTTATCAGCATCGGGATGCTTTTCACAAGAGACAATTTTCCCTACAATAATCTTTTCAGGAATAGTATGTGTTGTTATGCTATCAACTTCTAATCCAATAGAGTTTAATGTCTCATAAAGTGTCTCATTGCTTACTTCACTAAGGTCTATAAAATTATTTAACCAACTTTTTGTTACGATCATCTAAACTGCTCCAATAAACGTGTATCACCTTCAAATAGCATTCTAAGATCAGGAATTTTGTGTAATAACATTGCAAATCTCTCAACACCTAAACCAAAGGCGTATCCACTTACATTTTCATACTCTACAGCATTGAAAACATTTTGGTCAACAATACCACAACCTAGAACCTCTAACCAACCTGTGTGTGAACAGACTCTACACCCTTCACCCTCACAGAAGATACATGAAATATCAACTTCGGCAGATGGTTCAGTAAACGGGAAGAAACTTGGTCTAAAACGTACTTCAACTTCACCAAACATATGGTGTAAGAAGTCAGACATAATTGACTTTAAGTTTGCAAAAGAGATTTCTCCTTTGTCTCCTACAACTAATCCTTCTACTTGATGAAACATAGGTGTATGCGTAATATCATAATCTTTTCTAAAAACAGCACCTGGTGCAATCATACGAATTGGTGGCTTTTGTTGTAACATGGTTCTAATTTGTACAGGTGATGTATGAGTTCTAAGAACGGCACCATCTTTAAAGAAAAAAGTATCTTGCATATCACGTGCAGGGTGATTTTTTGGTAGGTTCAATGCTTCAAAGTTATGAAAGTCATCTTCCACTTTTGGACCATCTTCAATTGAGAAGTTTAAAGCTACAAAGTAATCAATAATCTTATCCATTGTCTCCATAACTGGGTGCAATGCTCCCTTTTCATCAAGATTACCATAAAGAGAGACATCAATAGCTTCTGCTTTTAAAAGCTTTTCAATCTCCTCTTTTTTCAATGTTTCATAACGCTCATCAAAGATGTTTTGTAAATTTGCTTTCTTTTTGTTCAGTCCCTCTGCAAATGCTTTTTTCTCTGGTCCTGGTACATCTTTTAGTTTTGCAAACTCAGCAGACAATGCACCTTTTTTCCCAAAAAGTTCAATTCGAACTTTTTCCAGTGCAACAAGCGAGTCAGTATCTCTAATTTGTTTTTCTAAAGTTTCCAAAATAGCCCTTGTTTAATTCTTATTAATAATTGTGGGATTTTATCTAAAATATACTAATAATGGGATTGTTTGTGTTATAATTTTTTAAAATTATTAAAGGATAAAAGATGTGTCTATTTTGTAAAATCGTAGAAGGTGAAATTCCAAGCAATAAAATTTTAGAGAACGATGAGTTCATTGCTTTTCATGATTTATATCCAAAAGCACCCATTCATGTTTTAGTTATTCCTAAAGTTCATGTTGACTGTTTCCAAGATGTTTCATCTGAAACAATGGCAGCAATGACTCCATTTATTCAAGAGGTAGCATCACTTACAGGCATAGACAAAAGTGGATATAGGCTCATTACTAACAACGGAGATGATGGAGGACAAGAGATTCACCATTTACATTTTCATGTTTTAGGTGGAGCAAAATTGAAGTTTGAACACTTAAGCGATGAGTCACATAAAAATATGTAATTAAAATTTTTCTTGTTTCAACGCTGAGCGTGGGAACGAGTTTATATAATGAGGAAATAAAAAAGAATGACATTAGAAGAACTAGATAAACAGTACGTACTACAAACATATAACCGAAACTATACCAACTTTGTAAAAGGAGAGGGTTCAACTCTTTTTGCACAAAATGGTGATGACTATATTGATTTTGCATCGGGAATTGCTGTAAACTCTGTAGGACACAATAACACTACTTTAGTAAAAGCACTTCAAGAGCAAGTAGAAAAAATTATTCATATCTCAAATCTACAAGTGATTGAACCACAAGCAAAACTTGCAGAACAAATTTGTACTTTAGCAAATTATGATGGAGCAATCTTTTTTGCAAACTCAGGAGCAGAAGCAAATGAGGGTGCCATTAAAATTGCTCGTAAATATGGTGAGACAAAGTTTGACAAAAAACGTTATAAAGTTATTACTTTGGAACACTCATTTCATGGACGAACCATTACAACAGTTAAAGCAACAGGGCAAGAGAGTTTTCATACTCCAAACTTCTCTCCATATCCAGATGGGTTCTCATATGTTGACGGCTTAGATGCTGTTTATGAAAATATAGATGACGAGACAGTAGCAGTCATGATTGAGCTTGTTCAAGGTGAGGGTGGGGTGCAACCTTTTGAAAAAGCTGAAATTCAAAAACTAGCTACACACCTAAAAGAGAAAGGTGTTTTACTTATTGTAGATGAAGTACAAACAGGAATTTACCGAACAGGTAAAATGTTGGCTTCAAATGTTTACGAAATCGAGCCAGACATCATTACCATGGCAAAAGGTCTGGGTGGTGGAGTACCCATTGGTGCTGTTATGACCAAACACAAAGATGTTCTAGTAGCAGGTGACCACGGCTCAACTTTTGGTGGAAACTACCTAAGTACAAGAGCAGGACTAGCAGTTCTTGAAGTACTCAGTCAAATGGATGAAAATGGACAACTAACAGAGACTTTGGCTTACTTCACAGTAAAACTAAAAGAGATGGAGACTAAGTATCCAAATCTTTTTACAGCAGAAGTAGGTTTAGGTCTTATGCGTGGACTTCGTGCAAAAGACAATGAGACCATGAAAGCAGTACTCTCTAATTGTATGGAAAAGAGATTAATTGTACTTCCAGCAGGGCGTAATACGGTTCGTTTTTTACCAGCACTTACCATTACTAG
>Ga0256827_10000803_pt1 | contig 19749 bp, 22 predicted proteins | sample CV84metaG_FD_185977 | JGI IMG/M metagenome (GOLD analysis project Ga0256827, IMG submission 185977) | Hydrothermal vent microbial communities from East Pacific Rise, Pacific Ocean - CV84 | ecosystem: Environmental > Aquatic > Marine > Hydrothermal vents | place: Pacific Ocean: East Pacific Rise... | reverse complement strand
AAAATGATTTTGCAAAAAACTTTTATCTTCAAAAAAATCAGTCAATTTTGAAAAATTTGAAAAACTTACAATTTCTGTATCCTTAAAAGATTCTAATTTAATAAAAATATTTTTTATTCATTCACTTCATTCAAAAAATGAGATATTAGGTTTATTTGGAGTATTTGATGAAATACTCATTAAATCAGGCATAATATTTTCTATTAAATTTAGCCTTTGTTTTTCTTTATTTAAAAAAATCTGAGGATTCTCAGCTGAATAGATACTTGTTCAGCTTTTTTTTGAACTCAAAATATATCAATTTTTAAGCATTTTATCAACATAATGATAACAATTCACTCTACCAATTTTTGTAAGCCTTGAAATACTAGAAATAGCCAAATTCCCATACTCCAAAAGGCAAAGATAGATTTTTATCTCCTCTTTTTTTAATCCTAAAAATTCTAGTGATGTTTGTAATTTATGTTGCACAATATACTTGTTGTAAATATTTTTCTACAGTAATTGTAGCATACTTATTAATATAATACAAGCCAAAATACTATTTTTTACAAAATACATATTTTCAGAATGTAAAAATTATATTATAATACTTGTAGTTAATTTAAGATATTTGTTTATTTTGTATTTATGTGTTAAAATTTATTTAACAAATTTTAAATAAATTTAAAATTCTAAAAATTCCCCTATAATCCCCTTTCTTAAAGGGGATTAGCATATAATTAAGTTAAACAGCTTGTCAACAGAGGGTTTTAACCCTTTGTAAATTAATAACAAAAAAATCTATGAAAAAAATTTGCAAAAATACAAATAAAGAATTCCAAATAACAGACCAAGATTTAGAATTTTATAAAAAAAATTGAGTTTCTGAACCAACTCTATGTTCTGAAGAAAGAGAAAAAAGAAGATTGGCTTGGCAAAATATGAGTTCACTTTATCATAGAGAATGTAGTGCAACTTGAAAAAGTTAATTTCAAATTATTCAAGTGATAAACCTTTTCCAGTTTTTGAAAAAGATTATTGGTTTTGAGATAAAAATAATACTTTGGATTATTGAGTTGATTTTGATTTTGAAAAAAATTTTTTTGAGCAGTTTAAGGAATTGCAAAATAAAGTCCCAAGATTTTCTATTCAACAACAAGAACCAATGGAAAATTCTGCTTATTGTAATTTTGCAAGCCATTGTAAAAATTGTTATTTAATCTTTGATTCTGATTTTTGTGAAAATTGTCTTTATTCAAATGTCTTAAAAAATTCTGAAAACACTCTAGATTGTACATATTGTTATAATATGCAAAACTCATATTTTTCTAAAAATTGTGAAAATTGATATAAATTATTTTTTTCTAGTAATTGTATAGAATGTTCAGAATCATATTTTTTGAAAGATTGTGTGAATTGTAGTTTTTGTTTTGGTTGTGTAGGATTAGAAAATCAAAAATATAATATTTTTAATAAGCAATATTCTAAGGAAGAATATTCAGAAAAAATAAAAAGTTTTGAATTGTGAAAATATTCAAGAATAGAAGAAATGCAAAAATTTTTCAAAGAACATATCAAAAAATTTCCTGAAAATGAATTAAATTGAAGACAAAATCAAAATGTTTCTTGAGATTATATCTATAATTCAAAAAATATAACTGAAAGTTTTCATATAAAAGAGTGTGAAGATGTTGCTTATTCAAGTTCAATTTCAAAAGCAAAAAATTGTTATGATGTAACTTCTTTTTGAGAAAATATAGAAAATATTTATGAATCAGCTACTGTTTGACTTAATTCTTCAAATATAATGTTTTGTTTCACAGCTGTACTTAATTCAAGTAATTTACTATTCAAAGGAGGGGCTGGGGGAGGTAGAATGGTGAGAATTTTTTCCAATTGAAATATCTCCTTTTTGTTACAATGAAACACTAGCTCAAGATTTCTATCCACTATCAAAAAGTGAAATATTAAATTTATGATTAAATTATAAAGAAAATGAAAATAATTCAGTATTCAGTTGAGAAAAATATATTATTCCTGATAATATTTTAGATGTTGATAAAGATATTTTAAGTAAAATTCTAAACTGTAAAAAATGTGAAAAAAATTATAAATTAACTCCACTTGAATTAGAATTTTATAAAAAAAATAATCTACCAATTCCAAGAAATTGTCCAAAATGTAGAAAGTTAGAGAGAATATAATTAACAAAAATATTTATGAAAAAAATCTGCAAAATAACAAATAAACAATTTAAAATAACAGACCAAGATTTAGAATTTTATAAAAAAATGTGAGTTCCAACTCCAACACTTTGTCCTGAAGAAAGACAAAAAAGGAGATTAGCTTGGCAGAATATGTATAATCTTTATCATGTAGAATGTAGAGCTACTGGGAAAAAGGTTATTTCTGCTTTTTCAGATTCTAAAAAATACAATGTGTTTTCTATGGAATATTGGTGGGGAGATGAGTGGAGTTTTAAAGATTACTGAATGAATTATGATTTTGGAAAAGATTTTTTTGAGCAGTATGATGAATTATTGAAATCTACTCCACTTCCTGCACTTTTCACAAATTATGAAAATGATGTAAATTCTGATTATACAAATTTTGCTGGGTATGATAAAAATTGTTATTTGATTTTTCATGCTGATGAAAATGAAGATTGTTTATTTGCAACTTGATTAAAAAAGTCTAAAAAATGTCTAGATTCTCTAAATGTTTTTGATAGTGAATTAACTTATGAATGTACAGACTGCCAGTCTTGTTATAATTTGAATTATTCACTTGATTGTGAGAAATGTAGTGATTCATATTTTTTGACTAATTGTGAATGATGTAGTTTTTGTTTTGCTTGTACCAATCAAATGAATCAAAAATATATGATTTTTAATGAACAAAAAAGCAAGGAAGAATACATTGAATTCTTGAAAAATTTTGATAGCTGAAAAAGACATATTATAGATTTAGTAAAAAAGAAAAATTCTGATTTAATAAAAAATACAGTTACAAAAACTTTTTACTGAAAAAATAATGAAAATTCTACTTGAAATCATTTATTTAATTGTAAAGATGTTTTAGAAAGTTATAATATGAAGGAATCAAGAAATATGAAATTTTGTGAAAGAATTTATAATTGACCAAATGCAGATTGTTATGATGTTGATCAATTTGGACTTAGAGTTTCTAGAATGTATGAATGTATAAATGTTTGAGTTGATTGTAATAATGTAAAATTTAGCTGATATTCTTACAATTTAGTAAATTGTGATTATGTGTTATTTTGATTTACATGTTCTGATTGTTTTGCTTGTATTTGACTTAAAAATGCTCAATATTGTATTTTTAATAAACAATATTCTAAGCAAGATTATTTTGAATTAAAAGAAAAAATTACAAAAAATATAAAAGAATATTGAGAATTTTTACCAGCCTCAATGTCTCCATATGGTTACAATGAAACTTTAGCACAAGAATATTATTTATTATCTGAAAAAGAAATTATTGATTCAGGTTTTAATTTTAAATCTGAAAAAGAAAATACAATTTATAATTGAGAAAAAGTTGTTATTGAAAATAATATTTCTGATGTTTCTGATGATATTTTAAAGAAAATATTAACTTGTGAATCTTGTACTAAAAATTATAGATTAGTAGAAGCTGAATTAAAATTTTACAAAGAAAAAAATATCCCAGTTCCTGTTAAATGTTCTAATTGTAGACATTTAGAAAGAAGAGGAAAGAGAAAAAAAAGTAAAGTGTAAATTAAAATGAACTGACTATGCTAAAAGTAGAGTATAAATATGAAAAAAGCTATACTTTAAAAAAAGAATTTATCATATATATAATTTATTTATATTTTGTAATTCTTTTTTTATTTCTTCATTTATTCAATTTAATTTTAAAATAGTTTTTATATTATTTTTGCTTATAAATTTTAATATTTTTGATATAGTTTCATTTTTGTTTTGAATATCTAATTCTCATAAAATATTTATGATTTTTAAATTTGCTAAAATTAATTTAATTTCTAAATCTTCTTTTGAATAAATATTAATTGCTTTTATTATTTCTAATATTTCCATATTTTCTACTCAAAAAGCAGTTTTTTTCAATATTGTATTTAATAATATTAAATAATTATTTATTTCAATAAAATTTCTATTTGAAGTTTGAAATTCATTTAATATTTTGATAAATCTTATTTTGTTTATAATTTCACTAGTTTTCAGGCTTTCTATTTTTTTTGAAGTTTCTATTTCAAAATTTATATAGTATCATAAATCTAAAGATTTTTCTTTTTTTGAGAACTTTTTTTTTGCTAGTATTTTTCAAAATGTTTTTGTAAAAATTGTATACAAAAATTCTTTATCTTTTAATTTTGTTGTTTTTATGATAATTCCTGAGTCTTTAAAAATTGACATTATATATTTTAAAATTAAAAATTTATACTCAATATAGAATAATAATTAATTTAAAATTGAATTATTAAAAATATTAGTATAATGATAATGTTTAAAAAATAATTATCAAATTTATGTGAGAAATTACAATGCAAGTTTCAGAAGTTGATGTTTTAGTTTTAGAATTACTTCAAAAACATTTAGAAGAAGTAAATGTAGATGAACAAACTTTTTTAGATTTATTAAAACATAGTTTATCTTTAAATACAGCTGAAAAGAAAAGAGTGGTTGATGCTGTACCAACTCTTAGTCAATTTCAATTTGATGAACTTACTAAAGTTTTTAGTGAGGAAAGAATTAAATTTAGAGATTTAGCAAAAGAACATCCAGAAGATATTAAAAAACTTCTTACAAAACAACAAACTGAATGGCTTCAATTATGAGATTTATATAAATCTGAATGAGAAAATAAAATAAAAGAAGATGAAGCAAAAAAAAGAGAAGATGAAATAAAAAAAAGCTTAGGTTTATAAAAAAATAAAAAAATAAAATGAAATATAGTTTTTGTGTAATATTAGAAAAAAAATCTAGAGTTGATATGTATTTATCAGCTCTTTTTGTAGATTTTTCAAGGAGTTATATCCAAAAAATGATAGATAGTGGACAATTAAAAGTTAATGGTAAATTATTAACAAAAAATACAAAAATTAATAATAAAGATGAAATTGAACTTGAAGTTATACAAGAGTCTTTAGAAGAAGTTAAGGCAGAAGAAATGGATTTTGATGTACTTTTTGAAGATGAAAATATTCTTGTGTTAAATAAAGAGCCTGGAATAAATGTTCATCCTGTTCCAGGGAGATGATGAAATTCAAATACATTAGTTAATGGTATTTTGTATCATTGTAAAGATAAATTACCAATTATAAATGGGGTAGAAAGACCAGGTATAGTTCATAGACTAGATAAAGATACTTCTTGATCTATAATGATAGCAAAAAATGACAAAATGATGTCTTATTTATCTGAAACAATTAAAGAGAAGAGGGTTTGAAAATATTATTTGGCAATTGTTTCTGGTATTTTAACAAAGGATAATTTTAAGATAGAAAGTTATATTTGAAGAGATCCACATAATAGGAAAAAAATGACTTCAAGAAATCCAGTTAGTCCTAAAATAGCAATAACATATTGAAAGGTTATTAAACATATTGATAGTAAGTATAGTTTAATAATGCTGAAACTGGAAACGGGAAGAACTCATCAAATAAGAGTTCATTTGGCATCAATTGGTTTTCCAATTATTTGAGATAAAACATACTGAAATATTAAAAAAAATAAACAAGCAACAACTTTATATCAATTAAAAAGACAAGCTTTGCATGCTTATTTTATAGAAATAGATTTATATTGAAAAAAGAAAAAATTTGTAGCAGAATTAAAAGATGATATGAAAAGGATTATACAAGATGATATAAAAACTGAATTTTAAATTTTTTATAAATTTAATTTGAATATTATAAAAAAAAAGATATTATCTTTACAGTCTTTTAATAATTTAAAATTAATATATGAATATATTCTGAGTTGGTGAAAAAAAATATGAAGAAATTGATATGGAAGATGGAATAGAAATAGAAATTGATGACAATAAAGAAGATATATTTGAAGATGAATGACAAGTGGCATTGGATATAATTGAAAATCCAGATGAAATAATAATTGTTTCTCCAATTGCAGGAGTTGAATTTAATGAGTTAGATATATGATTAAAAGATGATATTTTAACAATATCATGAGAAAGAAAAAAACCATTAGAATTATATTTAAATGGAAGTATTTTGAGAGTTTCTGAAACTTTTTGGGGACCTTTTTCAAGAAATATTATTTTACCAGAAAATTTAGATTTAGATTCAATAAAGGCTATTTTAGAAAAAAATATTCTTATAATAAGAATTCCAAAATTAAAATTTAAAAGTCATTCTATTGTAATTGAAAAAATAGAAGATTAATTATTAATATGAAAATATGTTTTTTAATAAAAAAGAAAAAAAAACTACTTGAAAAATAGATAAATTGGTTACAGGTTTTATTATTTGAGGTGCTATAGCTTCAATTATTGGGTTATCAAAAACAGAAAAAGGAAAAGAGGTAAAAGGAAATATATCTAGTAAATCTAGAAAAGTAAAAAAAAGCTTAGCTAGTAAATTTAAAGGATTATTTAATAAAGGGCATAGTTTTTTTTGAAAAACTATTGTAAAAGTATTAAATATATTTAATAAAAATAAATAAATATGAGAATTATAAAAATAATATTTACTTTCAAAAAGGTGTTTTCTTTATTTTTAATTTTTGGTATGTTGTTTTGAAGTATTTGAATGACTTATGGAGTAGATAAAACATTAGAAGAAAAAAAATTTCAAAAATTAGTAAATAAAAAATTTAAACCAATAGATAAGGAAATGCTTATGTATTTAAAAAATTTAAATGAATATAAAAATTATTGTTTTTGAAAAACTAAAATAAAAAATTATGTAGAATGTGTTGATGAAATACAAAAGAGATTTTCTCTAAATTGACCTTATTCAACAAAGTATGATAAATCTTGTAAAAAGTCACAAAAGGAAGTAATCGAGGCAATGAATGATAAGAATATATCAGCAAAAAATGCTAGTTTTTTTGATAATGTTTGTAAAAATATGTATATTTCTAAATTAGATATATATAAAAATACAGCAATTGATATATTAAAACAAAATAAATATAATATTTTAAAAGATGAACAAAAGTCTTATACTAAACAAGAAAAGACAAAATATGATAAATTGATTCAATTAATAAGATTAAACTTATCATATATTGAAAGAATGCGGAAAAAGTGGAATAGTAAGACAACTTAATATCTTAGTATAATTATCTATAATATTTAAAAACCAACTTATTTTTTAGTAAATAAGTTGGTTTTTTTATTCTAATTTTTAGAATACAGTTTTGAAAAGATAGTATGAAAAAATATTATACATTATAATATTTCTTCATGCTATCTCTTGTATCTATTGTATTCATCATATTTCAAAATGTTTTTCTTCATACTAATCAATCAGTTGTAAGATTATATTCTTTTTGATATTTAACAATAGCATTAAAAAATTCTTTTGAGAAATTTCAGTCTACTTTTATATCACTAAAACCATCCATTTCAGATAGTAAATTTTGAATATCTCTAATTTGAGTTGATTTTTCTAATCAACCATGCTTTTTATACCAATCATTTGCAATTTGAAATTTTTTTTCATTTTCTGGAGAAATAGTTCAAGCTTCTATCTTTTGTTCAAGTTCTTTTTCTTTTTCACCAGCTAAATCAATAGTTGAAATTCATTTATCTCATAGATCTCATGATTTCTTAAGAATATCTTTTAATTCTTGATCATTCATTCCATCTAATGGTAATTTCATATCTACATTTATTTCAGCAATTAATTTTTTTAATTCTTCTTTAGCTAGTCATTGTATATCATCAATACTTTCACTAAATGCATATGCCTCTTCTCTTGATAATATATTATCATCATTAACTAATGATTTTAAGATTTTTAAATCAGCTAATTCATCTCATTTTTTGAAAGCCTCTTTTGTTTCCTCTATAGATTTAAAATCTGTACTTGGTGTTTCAGGTGCCATAATTTTTTTAAATTAATAATATAAATATTTTTATTACTTTTATATTATATCATATATATAGTATTAATTGCAAATGTTTGTGTAAAAAAACTATTAACTCAGTTTGAACTGTCCTATAAAAATAAGCTACCTCCTAAAATGAACTGCCCCCTAAAAAGTAGAGTGAAAATAAAAAACACTCTACTTTTTATGCTTTAATTAAGTCTGGAGTCATTTTTAAAGTTTCCATAAGTCAGTGGATATCTATACCTTTTAGTATATCTTGTGCTAAATCATAAATATAACCTATATCTGTTTTATATTTATTTTTTCTCAAGATACTTCAAAAAAAATATTTTGATTTTCTGTTTCTGTTGAAGGATTATTTTCTAAAGCCATATTATTATAATATAAATATATTTATTATTTATTTTAACATAATTATTTTTTAAATGCAAAAAAAGAAGGCTTAAATTTTGAATTTATTATTTTTTTTATAATATAGTTAAATATTAAAATATTTTTAATTATTAAAAAAATATGAAAAATAAAATAATTACATTAATATCTTTAGTTATAGTATATTTTTTATTAAAAAATTATATAATTTACTGAACATATATTGTTTATCCAATAAGTATATTAGTTACTTTTATGCATGAATTTTGACATGCATTTTTTGCAATTATAACTGGTTGAGATGTAAAAGGAATTCAAATAAATAGTGATTGAAGTTGATTTACAACAACTTCTTGATGAATAAGAGACATAGTGATTTCTTGATGATATTTAGGTTCTGCAATTTTTTGAAATATATTACTATATATTTGATTTAGAAAAGAAAAATTATCTAAAAATATATTATATTTTATTTGAGGTTTAATGATTTTTGTGTCAATCTTTTGGTTTAATTCAATTTATTCAAGTATTATTTTGATTTTATTAGCTGGACTACTTATATTTTTAGCAAAAAAAACGAAGTATTATGGTTTAACTTTACAATTTTTATGAGTTTCAAGTTTAATGTATATAATTGAAGATTTCTCAGTTTGACCTAGCTCAGATTTATCAAAATTTTCATGAATTATACCAAGTTATATTTGGATGATTGTATGGTTATTATTAGTTATTTTAATCACAGGTTATAATTTGAAATTAATTTTTAAAAGATAAATATATGTATAAAGTTATTGTTATTGCTGATTCATTTAAACATTTTGATAGTGCTATAGGTGAATATAAAAAGAGATTATGAAAAAATTGTGAAATAATTAAATTAAAACCTTCAAAAAAGGGGACTGATAAACAGATTATTGAGTCAGAAACAAATGATTTAATAATAAAGTTAGAAAAAATAAAAGGATTTAAAATAGTTTTAAATCCTATTTGAGAATCATTAAATACTAAAAAGCTTTATAACTTTATAGAGTCAAAAAAAATAAATTTTTCTAATATTGTTTTTATAATAGGTTGAGCAAATTGACTTGATTATGATAAATTAAAATCAAACATAGATTTTAATCTAAATTTATGACAAATGACAATGCCACATTCTCTTGCTTTACTTGTTATTATAGAACAAATTTATAGACTTGAGATGATAAAAAAATGAACAAAATATGATAAATAGTATATTATGATTTTTGAAATGCTCCTTGAAAAGTAGAGTAAAAATAAAAAACACTCTACTTTTTTATTTTGAATATATAATAAATTAAATAATTTATTATAAAAAATATTTAAGAAATAGCTTATTTTGTAAATTATATTTTATATTTATTCATTTTATTTTCATAAAGTCTATCTAAAATTAAAAAATTTATTAAAAAAATTTGGTTTTATCATATAATATATGATATAATATTTATGTACTTGAAAAAAACTTATGAACACACAATTACAAAAATTTCTTGAAAGCTCTAATTTAATGGAAAAAGATAAGTATGAGATTAATCAAATATTTTATTTACTTCCACCAGAAAAGCAACAAAACATCTTAGATAACTTTGATGCTCTTGCTTTTAAATTAGAAAAAGTTCATGAAGAAATTAAATTTGAAAGAGAAACTTTAATTGGAGATGCTTTATATAAAATAGAACAAGCAATAGAAAAGGCAAAAAGGGAAGAATTAAAAAAACAAATACAAATATAATATATAATAATTATGATTATGACTAAAATTGATCAACTAAGTACTACTGTTCCTACAAAAATAGATTGAAAAAATACAATTGTAGAAAAATTTTCTCAAGTATATTGATTAGATCAAATTACTGTCCATCCAGATTTTAATAAACAATTAGATTTATATAGAAATTGATTATTAGTATTATTATCAGAAAATGTACAACATTTAGATTCAAATGTTTTAGAAGAAATATTAAGACAAAATACTAGAATTTGAGAAACTTTTAGTTACTCAAATGACTCAAAAAGAGTAAAAAGTTGTGTATTTCAAGCAACAAAAAAAGTAAATATAGCTTAATTAAAATTTTACAAAAATAAAAATAAATATTATGTCTAAAGAATTGGATAAAAAATTAAATGAAAAATTTGGTTGAGCTAATATGTCAGTGGAAGATATGGATGAATTTGTTAGTAAAGTTCCATCTATTGTTGCATCTCATGAAGAAGCTTATCCTACACATCAAGCTGAAATAAGAAGTTATATTCAAAGATTATTTGGTATGTCTTTTATGGAATTATCTTTAGTGAATGCAAAAATAAATTGATATCCAGAATATGATGAAATAATTACTAAATTATATAATAAAAAAAGGTGATCAAATAGAATACAAGATGAAAAAAAAGTTAAGTCTTGAATTAATAATCTTGAATATTTTAATGGAAAAAATAATTAAAAAAGATAATTTAGATTAATTTCTAGATTATTTTTTTGATAAATTTTTTGTTATTAATTTAAGTAATATAATAAAGATTATCTCTTTGCAGATATTTTTCATATTTTACTTCTTCATAAGTTTAATAAATAGTAATTAAATAAATAAAATATGTATTCTAAATGATTTTATATAACTGAAAAAAAATGAAATAATAAATTTTCTTTTGATGATAGAAAAAAAATAACAAAAAAAGAATCAAAATTATTTGTTCCTAGTTTAATAAAAATAAAAAGTTTTGATGAAATTAAATTACAGAATGAAAATGATAAAATAGCTTTTGAGGATTTTTGATTTGATGATAAATTATCTACAAACTATGGACTTAAAAACTTCTATCATATTAAATGGAAAGAAAAAAATATTTATCTTTTTGATAATCATAATCATGCTCTTTATTTTTGGTATTTAGCAAAAGAAAAATGATTAATTTTAGATAATAATACTTTATATCATATTGATGAACATGCAGATTCAAGAGACCCAGATGAAATATTAGAAAAAACTGATTTAAAATCAATATTTAATTATACAAACTTTTCAAAAATTAATGTTTGAAATTATATTGTTCCAGCAGAAAAACAGTGATTAATAGAAAAAACTATACAAATTAGAAATACACATAATTTAGAAAATTATTTTATACAAAAAAAGTTATCTACAGAAAATAAATATAATTGAAATATAATATTAAATTTAGATTTAGATTTTTTTCAACCAGATTTAGATTTTATAGATTATGAGTTGAAGAAAAAAGTAATTCTTGATATTGCAATGAAAGCAAGTATAATTACAGTATCAACATCTCCTTTTTTTATAGATCAAGAATTGGCAATAAAAGTATTTAAAGATTTATTTTGAAATTAATATAAGATTTTTTTTCATTAATAAATTATGTTTATAACCTTATTTTTTTTATGTTAAATATATTATTAATTATTTTCATAAGTTTCATTCCTGTTATTTTTTGGGCATATATTTTTTCTAATATTGATGAAAACCCAATAAATAAAAAAAGATTTTTGATTTGAATTATTTCATGATGATTGAGTGTAGTTCCAATATTATATATGGATAGTATTATAGAATTTATAAAATTAAAAAATTTAAATTTTTTTAATTTAGCTTATAATATAAAAGATTTATTCTCTAGCTTGAATTTTAGTTTTTGACTATCATTATTTTTAATGATAATTTTGATTCTGAGTTGAATTCTTGCTTTTATGATTAAGAAAAATATTAATATATTGAGGACATATATAAAAGCAATTTTCATATTTTTATTATTTATATTGCTGATATGAGTAATATTTTATTCAATAGATTTGTTTTCAAGCTATTTTATATTCTTAAATTATGATATTTGAGAAAGTAAAAATATATATTTTTGAGAAACTGTTTTTAGTACAATAAAATTAATAATATTTTATTATATTATTGTTGCTTTTATTGAAGAGGCAACAAAACATTTTAATTTTATTTGAACAAGTATTTTAGATATAAGAAATGTAAACGAAGGTGTTATTTATGCTATATTTGTAGCTCTTTGATTTTCTTTTGTAGAGAATATTTTGTATTTTAATAATTTATATTTATCTACTTGATTCAGTTGAGAACTTGTTCAAACTTATTTTTTTAGAAGTATATTTTCTATAATTGTTCATGTTTATTGTAGTGTGGTTGTTTCATATGCTTTTGTAAAATCATACCTTTTATTTAAGCAAAATAATAAAATATTTCCATATCTAAAAACTTTTATTAAAGGCTTGTTTTATTGAATATTACTTCATTTTATATTTGATTTTACCCTTACACTAGGGTTTACAATGATTATAATTATATACTTTGTAATCTGATATTTGTATGTTAGTAGTATTTTTTATAAGGAAGAATAAAAATTATTTATTATATTGATGTATCTTTTTATAAAAAGATAGGAATTATAAAAATTTAATTTTTAGAAAAATATAGATATTATAAAAAGATAAATTTAAATAGGAAAAAGTTTGTATTTTTATATTTACTTTAAAAATTGAACAAATAAATGGCTTGCAAAATATAATATATTTTATATTATATTGTTAAATATTTTATAATTAATTTCAAAAATATGGGAAGATGACCAGTTGTACAGGCAAGAAAAGATGCTGTAAATAAAGTTAAATGAAAAATATTTTCAATTCATGCAAAACTTATAGCAATTGCTTCATCATCTGGATGAAATCCAGATGATAACCCTACATTATATACAGCAATACATAAAGCTAAAAAGGCTTGAGTACCAAATGATACTATAGATAGAGCAATTAAAAAATGAACATGAGAGGATAAAGATGCAGCCCAAATTATTGAAATAATTTATGAGGGATATGCATCAGGATGAGTCTCTATTATGGTTCAAGCTTTGACTGATAACAAAAATAGAACAGTAGCTAATATTAGGCATATATTTGCTAAATATTGATGAAATATGGGTGAAAGTGGAGCTGTTTCTTGGATGTTTCACAGAAAAGGAATTTTGTTTATAAATCATGAAAAACATTCATCTGATGAGATAGAAGAGCTTGTTTATGAAACTCTAGCAGAAGATTTTATATCACAAGATTGATATTTAAAAATAATAACATCAGTAGAAGATCATTTAGAAGTAGAAAAGTTTTTTGAAAATAAATGAATATCAATTTTAGAATCTAAACTTGATTTTGTACCTGATACTGATACTGAAATTACAGAATTTGATAAAGCTCTAAAGTTTACAAAAATGATTGAGGCTTTTAATGAGGATGAGGATGTTGCTCAAGTTTCTACTAATGATATAATATCACCAGAACTTCAAAATAAAGTAAATGATTTTATAGAAAAAAATACTTTTAAAACTTAAAATATGCTTAAAGATAAAAACTTTTTAAATATTGCTTATGAAATAGCAACAGGTTCTAAATGTATATCAATACATGTTTGAGCAATAATTGTTAAAGATAACAGAATTTTATCAACAGGGTATAATTGAACACCTTCATGATATGTAAATTGTTGTGATTATATGAAAGATAGAAATAGAGATGAACATCATGAATGGTCATTAAAACATGAAATTCATGCTGAAATGAATGCTTTATTATGGTCAGCTAGAAATTGAGTACAAATAGACTTAGCTACTATTTATTGTACACATCAACCATGTTATGAATGTACAAAGAATATAATTTCTTCAGGTATAAAAAAGATAGTTTATAGAGAAAGATTTAAACATAATACTTGAGAAGAATCTGAAAGATTTATAAAGGAAAATTGATGTGAAATAGTACAAATAGATTAATGAAATACTATAAAATATTTAAATTGATATCTAAAAAAAGTAGAGTTTTTAAAAACTCTACTTTTTTTATTTTTAAATAAAAAAAAATAATTCATAGAGAATTATCCTTTTTTTATTTCTTTCATTTTTAAAACTTCATGTTTTTTAGTTACTTTGTTGTATTTTCTAAGAGTTGGACCTTTAACACCAGCTTCAAAGTTCTTTTTTTGAATATTTGTAGTGTGAACCATATTTCCAGTTTCTGTAGAATAAAAAGCAACATAAGTTCTTTTACCTTTAGCCATTTTTTGTAACAGTTATTATATTAAAATATTTTTTTACTTACTAAGTATATAAAAAAAGTTTGGCAATGCAAACTTTTTTCTTTTAAAATGGTAAATCTTCAATACTAATTTCTTCTTCATCAGTAGTTTTTATTTTTTTTATAGCAGGAGTAGAATTATTAGCAGGAATATTATTCTTTTTGAAATTATTTTCTCATCAATTATTATTTGGAGTTAACATTATCATGTTTTCTCATACAATTTCTGTTTTGTACCTTTTTGTTCCGTCTTGGGCTTCCCAAGATCTAGTTTGAAGTCGACCTTCTATATAAACTTTTTTTCATTTTGATAAATATTGCTCGGCAATTTCAGCTAATTTTCCCCATAATACCACATTATGAAATTCAGCTTGTTCTTGTTTATTTCAGCTAGAATCAGTCCAATTTCTATTTGTAGCAATTGATAATGTAGTAACATTTTGTCCATTTGGAGTTTGTCTTAAATCAATATCTTGTGTAATGTTTCCAATAATTTGTACTTTGTTTAAATCCATATCTAATATTATGTAAGTATTTAAAATAGTGTTAATTTTTAATTTTAACATAAGTATACTATTAATTTATAAAGATATGTCAAATTATTTCTTCCTAAAAAGATATAGAAAGTATATCATATTTCTTGTGTTATTTTTTTTTTATAAAAAAAAGTTGTTATTTTTTTGTTTTTATTAAAAAAGTATGTTAATATTTAGTAAATTAAAACTATTTAATAAATATTAACAGATGAAAACATTTTTTAAACATATAATAATTGCTTTTTTATTACTTATTTCTATAGGACAACTTTCTATAAATACAGTAAAAGCAAATAATGATTCTTATACTATATATAAAACAATATATAAGAATTCTTTTAATGAATATAGATATTTAATAACAAAAGAATTTTTTAATATAAAAAGTGCTTGGGAAATTGACTATATTTTAGATAAAAATTCTTTAATTAGGTTAAAAGCATTGGTAAATAAATCAACAGATTTTTTACCAGATAATTATCTAGAAAATGAAAATCTAGTAAATAATCTAAATACTACAATTTCAAAAGCTTTAAAATATGAATCTAGTGAAGCAGCTTATAATGGTTTGATTTCTTCTATTTGAAATTATTTAGATAAATCTGAAATTAAATCTATAGTATGAGTTATAAAAGCTTTACCATTAGAATGAAATGCTCCTTTTAATGTAACATTAAGAACTGATGTTCATGATGAGAGTTGATCAACTATTCCAAAATATAATTATGATTGGTGGATAGATATAAATTGAGAAAGAAAAAATATTTGAACAGGTCCTTCTATAAATTATACATTTAAAGAAGAGGGAGTTTATACTGTTTTTGTTGATATTAAATCAGCACATAAAAATAATAAAGGATATGTTGATGTTATTCCTTTTAGATGAGAAATACAAATAAAGGCAAAAGAAAAAGTAGCATCATTAATTGTAAAAGTAAATTCTGAATTATTGTGATTAAGAGAGGAATTAAAATTTACACCTACTCAAGCTAAGTATGGCCTTTTATTTGATATTACAAATTCTATACCAGAATGAGATACAATATTTGTAAAAACAGAATGGGATTTTTGAAATGGTGTTAAAAAAAGTTATAAAAGAGCTCCTAAAATTGAAAGAATTGTTTATAATACAGAGTGAGATTTTGATGTAAAATTAAAGTTAACAACTAATTTATGAAGAGAAATAGAAAAAAACTTTACTTTATCTATTCATGATCCTATTGCAACAATTGAAGTTAGTCCTAAAGAATGATTTTTAGGAGATAAATTTACATTTTCTGCTAAAAATGTAACAAATGATAAAAATTTAACATATAATTGGGTGATTGTTGATATAATTGAAGATAAAGTAATTTTTTCTAAACAAACAAAATTATTTACATACAATTTTCCAACAAAAGGGCATTTTAATGTTAAGTTAGAAGTAAATTGAATTGATTCATGAAAAAAGAATATAGATACAAAAAATATATATATAAATTCTAGAGCTCCAATTGCTGAATTTAAAACATTTATTACTGAAATAAATAAACCTAATAGAGTTTTATTTGATGCTACGGATAGTTTTGATCCAGACTTTACGGATGTAGGTAAATTAAAATATTCATGGGAAATTAATGGTGAAAGAGTTAAATTGGAAAATACGAATTCTAATGGTTCTTTATGATATTATATCTTTGATAGTATTTGAAATCATAATGTAGTTTTAAATGTTGAAGATCCAGATAATATAAAATGAATAAAAGAAGATAAAGTAAATATAAAATCATTACTTAGTGTTGATTTTTCTAGTAATCCAAGAGCAATAAAAAGATGAGATGTAATAAAATTTGAAGCAGATGCACCAAATGCATCATATTATGAATGGTATTTTTGAGATTGAGAAAGTTTAATGACAGGTGAAAAAAATAAAGCAAGTCATAGATTTGAAAAAACAGGTGTTTTTAATGTAAAATTGAAAGTAAGAGATATTCATTGAAAAACAAATGAACATACAAAAATTATTTATGTTTGAAATTGAGATAAACCTGTAGCTGTTTTAGATATATGAAATTCAACAAATAATATAGCTATTAGAAAAAATGAATGTAAATGAGAAGATGCTTATATAACAGATAGAAAAACTTCTTTAAAGTTTGATTTATGAAATAGTATTAATATAGATTGAAAAAAAACAGGTCTTAATTATTCATTAAAAGTTTGACCTAATAAATATTTTACAACTCAAACTGTATCATATAAATTTGATGAACTTTGATGTTTCCCAGTTGTTTTACAAGTTACAAGTAAGGATAATAATTCTATAGATACAAAAAGAATATGGATAAAAGTTGAAAATATTCTTCCAAGTTTATCTAGATTAGTTGCAAAAGCAGATAATTTTAATACGGATCCTATTATTGTAAATGTTGAAGCAGTTTGAGCTAATGATAAAGATTGAGCTATAACATCATATCTTTGGTATTATTATACTGATTTAGATGATGAACCTCAAGATTTTAGATCTACAATGTGATCAAAAACTACTTTTGTTTTACCAAAAATAACTTGAAATTATTATTTTGTAGCTTTATTGACAGATGATTCTGAAGCAAGAGTTTCTTCAAAGGATTTAGGTAAAAAAACCTCTTTGACTTTAGCTTGAGATAATATTAATGTTCCTATTTTAGAATTAAAAACACCGGATAATAGTGTTCATGTTGGAGATGAGGTTATCTTTAATGCAAGTGTTCAAAATATTTTAAAAGCTGATATATCTAAATATGTAGAATACTTTTGGGATTTTGATGGAGATTGATTTTATGATTTAGAAACATCAGAAAAATCAGTTACTTATGAATATGATGAGCCAGGAATATTTTATGCAAAATTGAAAGTTAAATATAAAGGTTTTTCAAATACAAGAAATATAGAAATAAATGTAGCTAATACTTTAGTTCCAAAATTTGATTATATTTCTATATGAAATAAATTTATTTTTATAAATAAAACAACAGGAGTATATAAAAATACCTCTTGGAGTTTATGAGATTGAACAAAGATAAAAGATAAGGATTATTTTTTTCATACATATAAAGATTGAAAATCATCTCATAAGATAACATTCATAGCATCAGATTGAACTACAGTAAAAAGGTTAGAAAAAAAGATTGTAAAAAATATTACAAATTTGTTGAAGTCTAAAAAATCAAGTGATGGTATTATAATTCCTATTCCTAATGCAAATAAGGAAAAAGAAATTATAGTTAAAGAAAAGACATCTGAAATTACATTTTATTATTCTGGAACCGATAATAATTTTTGAGAAATTGTAGCAGATTTTGATTTAGAAAAAGATTCAGATTTAAATGGTTGAAAGGATGATGATAAGGATATAAATAGTGATGTCTTTAGATTTTTAAACATAAAACTAAATAAGAATAAAACACAAAAAGTAAGAGTGTTTATAAAAGATTCTGATTGAGTTGTGATAATATCAAATGATTACACTATAATAAAAGAGTTTATAAAAGATGAGGATATAAATTTAGATAATGTTTTATTTACAGGAGTTACAGACTTTCAAAAAGAAAAATTAGATGAATTAAAAGATTTAGTATCTTGAATTTCTTGAGATGATAGAAGATTAGCAAAAACTTATGTTTCTAGATTGAAAGATGAATGGAATGATGAAAATGAAAGAACAAAAATTATTTATGAATTTAATTGATTTTTAGAAAGTTCAGAAATTCAAAATAAGAATGAGATGAATGAGAAATTAGAAGAACTTCTTTTAAAAGAAAATGATGAAAATACTATAAAAAATATTGCATTAAGAGCATTACAAGGTTCAACACCAGAAGGAATTGAATGTGAATTTGACAAGAAAAAATATAAAAGTTGTAAAGCATATGTTATTGATAGTTTAGAATATATTAATAATAACAATGATATTGCAGAAAATAAAGTAATCTGAGCTAGTATCCTAGAACTAATTTGAGCAGATAAGAGTTTATCTATAAAACAAAAACTAGATTTTAAAGCTACAGTATTAACTCTTATTTATTGAGAAATAGAAAATATTCCTACAACAGAAACTAATGAAGTTATAAAAGAAAGTAGTACGGGTGTTTGAATTAGTATTTGATGAATACTTTTGAAAATTATATATTTAATAGTGTGAGTTTTAATATTATTTATTTTTTGAGGAATTTTATATTATATTTATTATAAAGTAGTTAGTAAATGAGAATCTAAAGATTTTAAAGAATTTATTACAGAAAAAACGAAACTTAATACAAAAGATTCTTCTAAAAAAGATGAGGAAAAAGAAGATAAAAAAGAAGTAAAAATAGAAAAGAATGAAATAAAAAATATAATCAAGGAGGATATTTTTTCTACAGAGGAAGATAATAAACAAGAAGATATATCAAAAGAATCTAAAAATATAGAAAGTATAAAAGAAATAAAAGAAATAAAAGAAATAAAAGAAGAACCACAAAAAATAGAAGTAAAAGAAGAAAAAAAAGGAAGTTTAGAAGATATAACTAAGGTAGAAGATGAAGTACCAGATTGGCTGAAGGGAAGTTTTGATGAGAAAGCAGAGACAACAAAAGTAAAACCAGTTGTTGAAGCAGAACCTAAAAAAGCAGAACCTAAGAAGACAGAA
>Ga0256827_10000802_pt1 | contig 19794 bp, 22 predicted proteins | sample CV84metaG_FD_185977 | JGI IMG/M metagenome (GOLD analysis project Ga0256827, IMG submission 185977) | Hydrothermal vent microbial communities from East Pacific Rise, Pacific Ocean - CV84 | ecosystem: Environmental > Aquatic > Marine > Hydrothermal vents | place: Pacific Ocean: East Pacific Rise... | reverse complement strand
GTATCACGGATGGTCTGATCCGTATCTCTATCGGGCTTGAGAATCCGGATGATATCATCGAGGACTTTATACAGGCAGCTAACTGATCACTGCCTGTTCCTGGTTTTCTGGACACTTAATTTATTGACTTCTCCCTTTCTCTTTTTTTTTCGGAAAAAAGAGAAACAGAAAAACCGCTCGTGACGGCTTCAGGGTCGACAGCTGTCGACTGCCTTCATTACGAGAACTCCACATCTAAAAATCCCAAACTCGCTACGCTCAGACAGAGTGATTTTCTTAACGATGTTCCGTTCTCTCCATTCAGCCTTGCAGATGCCACGAATGATTCAAGCGGTAACGTATTGATGGATGTGAAAACTAAAGTTTTCATCCCTGTTCTGACTGTTTGGTCATATAAGCTGATGGTGTCGAAGTCTTTAGTTGGAAGTTCAGAGAGATATTGGCGTCTAACCGCCAATTAGCCCGGAAGCCAGAATATTGTTAGTCTTTATAGATAATAGTGCCGGAGGGTACTGCACTTTCTTCTTTTCCGCTAGATTTCTTCTTTGTGCACGCAAAGAAGAAAAGTAGCATCCTCGTGATATGAAGTAATTAAAGAAGTTTATTTAAAAAAGAAAACTGCAACTTTGACAATAATCCTTTAGCTTGTAAAGCTCAGTTTTACAAGCTAACTTTCCATTTTAAGCAAATACACACCCAAACATTGTTACATTCTCTATACATAAAAAACTATCTATATCAGGACGATTTTTGAGTACAAAACATGAATTACAGGGCGAACTTTCGGTACGTGAGCCCAAGCAGTATCTTGTCTTATTGCTGAACGATGACTACACATCGATGGACTTCGTGATCGATGTCTTGATGAACATCTTCCATAAGAGCTATCAAGAAGCAGAACAGATCATGATCGATGTCCATAAGAAAGATAAAGGGGTCTGTGGGGTCTATACCTATGAAGTCGCAGAGACCAAAGTGATGCAGGTGAGCAAGCTTGCCCGTGAACAGGGCTTTCCCTTAAAAGCCACATTAGAGGAGGCGTAAGATGATCAGTGCAGAACTCAACAGTATCTTTCAAAAAGCGCTGACCTATGCGAAAGACCAGCGTCATGAATACCTGACGATCGAGCATGTCTTCTTTGCGATGCTCGGCTCCAAAGAGGGTATAGAGATCGTCAAAGAGTGTGGGGGCGATGTGGAGCAGATGCGTGAAGCGATCGCCAACTACCTGAGTGAGACGATGACCTCCCTTCCCGAAGATGTCAACCAGGAACCCTTTGAGACAGTCGCTCTGTCGCGTATGATCGACACGATGATCAAACATATTCAGAGTGCCCAAAAAGAGCAGGCTGAAGTGGGTGACCTGATGGCTGCTGTCTTCGAAGAGGAGCATACCTATGCGATCGCGCTGCTGCAGGAGCAGGAGATCTCAAGAGTCGATGTACTTGAGGTGATCTCACACCAGGATGTGGACACTGCCACGGCAGCCGGTGATGAGGCAGAGAGCTATCTGGACAAATACACCATCAACCTTGTCGAGAAGGCACAAGAGGGTAAGATCGACCCGGTGATCGGTCGTAAAGATGAGATCGAGCGTGTGGTGCAGACCCTCTGTCGCCGTAAGAAGAACAATCCGCTTCTGGTAGGTGAGCCGGGTGTCGGTAAGACCGCTATCGCAGAAGGGCTGGCCCTTCGTATCAGTGAAGACGATGTCCCCGAGATCCTGAAAGATGCTCCGATCTTTGCACTTGACCTCTCAGCGATGCTGGCAGGCACGAAGTACCGCGGTGATTTTGAGAAGCGTCTCAAAGGGGTCATCGATGAGCTCAAAGAGACCAAAGATGCCATCTTGTTCATCGACGAGATCCACACACTGGTCGGTGCAGGTGCGGTCAGTGGCGGCAGCATGGATGCTTCGAACCAGTTGAAACCGGCGCTGGCCTCGGGTGAGCTTAAATGCATGGGTGCGACCACCTTCGCAGAACACCGTAATGCCTTTGAGAAAGACCGTGCACTGAGCCGCCGTTTTGCCAAGATCGATGTGGACGAGCCTTCACTTAAAGACAGTGTACTGATCCTGAAAGGCTTGCGTTCCAAATATGAGGAGCACCACGGTCTGAAATATACAGACAAGGCCCTTCAGGCTGCGGTCGAGCTCTCCAAGAAGTATATCAGCGACCGTTTCCTGCCTGATGTCGCGATCGACCTGATCGATGAAGCAGGTGCCTCTTTTCACCTTCAGACCAAAAAACGTGCGACGGTCACACCCCATGACATCGAGAAAGTGATCTCCAAGATCACCGGTGTACCGACCTCGCGTATGAGTGAAGATGACACAGCGAAGTTAGCGACACTTGAAAATGATCTTAAAGCCCGTGTCATCGGACAGGAGAAAGCTGTTGAGAAGGTGGCCCTGGCCATCAAGCGTTCTCGCGCCGGTCTTAACGAGGGAGAGAAGCCGATCGCCTCTTTCCTCTTCTCGGGACCTACCGGTGTCGGTAAGACTGAACTTGCGAAGTCATTGGCAGATGAGATGGGTATCCATTTTGAACGTTTCGACATGAGCGAGTATATGGAGAAACATGCGCTCTCGCGTCTGGTTGGTGCACCTCCTGGGTATGTCGGCTATGAGCAGGGCGGTCTTTTGACCGAGGTGATCCGTAAGCACCCTTATACGGTCCTGCTCCTTGACGAGATCGAGAAGGCCCATCCTGACCTGGTCAACATCTTGCTGCAGGTGATGGACTCTGCGACCCTGACAGACAACAACGGCTACAAGGCCAACTTCAAGAACGTCGTCTTGATCATGACCTCGAACGTCGGTGCACAGGCTGCCAGTGTCATGGGCTTTAATGCAGACCAGGCACTCTCTCGAGGAGAAGAGCTCAAGGCCTTCTTCACACCGGAGTTCAGGAACCGTCTTGATGCTATCATCGAGTTTGCGCCGCTTGAGATCGAGGTGGTAGAGAGTATCGTCGACAAGTTCATCGGTGAGTTGAACGTACAGCTCTCCAAGAAAAAAGTGACCGTGACGATCACAGAGCGCGCCCGCGGGTATCTGGCCGAGATGGGTTATGATGTCGCGATGGGTGCCCGTCCGTTGGGTCGTGTGATCCAAGAGAAGATCAAAGACAGACTGACTGACGAGATGCTCTTTGGACGACTTAAACATGGGGGAAGTGTCACTGTCGATTATGATGATGGTCTGGAGTTCGACTTTACAGTATGATCAAAAAGTTAGACTACAGTCATCACTTTCCACATCCTGATGAAGCGAACGAAGAAGGCATCGTCGCCTTTGGCGGTGACTTGAACCCGACGCGTCTCTATAAGGCGTATCGGGAGGGGATCTTTCCCTGGTACGCTCCGGGTGATCCCATACTCTGGTGGTCACCCGACCCGCGTCTCATCTTGCATCTGGATGACTTCAAACTGCGCAAGTCGTTAAAAAAACGGATGAAGCATTTTGAGGTCCGTTTCGATACTGCGTTTGAGCAGGTCTTGCAGGAGTGTGCTGCGATAGAACGTCCCGGACAGCAGGGGACATGGCTTCAGCCTGATCTGATAGAGGCGATGACCGCACTGCATGCCTTAGGCAAAGCACACTCGGTAGAGGCCTATCATGAGGGTGAGCTGGTGGGCGGACTTTATGGTGTGAGTGTCGGAAGCATCTTTTGCGGTGAGTCGATGTTCGCTAAAAAGAGCGATGCTTCAAAGGTCGCCTTCGCGGTCTTGATTGAGAAGCTTAAAACGTGGGGTTACACGTTTGTCGATGCTCAAGTGCCGACAGAGCATCTCAAGTCCTTGGGTGCGATCGAGGTCTACCGGGACTACTTTTTAGAACTGTTGGAAAAGAACCGTGACATTTCGGTGGCAGATGAGGCCTGGAAAGTCTATGGGAGCATAAAGCCGGGCCGTTAAGGCTACCCTTAACGAAGGCTATGTTAAACTAACGGACATTAAATAATTAGGGCGAAACATGGTAACTACTGACGTTTTAAAAGAGAAGATCATCGAAGGACTAAACCTCGAAGATATCGATGCGAGTGAGATCGCTGATACTGACCCGCTTTTTGGTGAAGAGGGTCTTGGACTTGACTCTGTTGATGCGATCGAGCTGACACTTGTCGTGGAGAAAGAGTTTGGTGTCAAAGTGACGAACATCGCTGATGCAGAGACGATCTTTGCAACGGCAAAATCACTGTGTGACTACATTAACGAAAACAAATAAGCAAGTGGGGTGAGTAGGCGCTTTGCGCCCTGTTATTAAGTGAGTGGTACTTCGTACTTGTAATCGAGTCGTATCAGCACTGACTGACAGACCTGCTCAGAGGGCGCAAAGCGCCTATTGACAAAAAGCTACTGCTTTCTTTTACAACTGGTCAGTGTATGACCGAATCCCAATCTGTCTATCTCTTCATCTACCTCTAATCCGGCAGCTTCAATATACTTATGCATGTCTTCTGCACTGTACATCTTACTCGTACCATTGGCAAGTGCAGTGAAGTATGGTGAGCAGTTGATGAGGATATAAGCACCGATCTCATGCTGCTGACGGTCCCAGTATGGTTCGATGATGTTGATCCGTCCATCTTCGCTCAATGCCTCTTTGGCACGCTGCAAGATCGCGATGATGTCTTCGGGTGGGAAGCAGTCGAGGAACTGGCTCATCCAGACGACATCAAAATCTTTTGGAAAGGGTTTTGAGTGGTCGAGCAGGTCCATCACTTCACCGTGGACACGCTCTTTGACACCGGCCTCTTCGGCATTGGCAAAGGCGGTCTTGATCTGAAGCGGGTGGTCACAGATGGTCACTTCGGTCTCAGGTGAGGCAGTCGTGATAGCGATGGCCCATTTACCGGTGTTCCCACCGATGTCCAGGATCTTTTTAGGCTTACGTTCTGCCATCATGTCTACCAGGGTCTTAAAGGCTGAGTCCGAGTAGAAATGGTCATAACCGAACCAGCTCTCTTTGACCTTTTCAGGAAGTTCGGTGAGGTAAGGGTAGATGGTCTCCCACTCCGGGTTGAAGTATTTCTGAAGACCTGCAGGACGACCCTCTTTGAGTGAGGTCCCCAGTTCAGCGATACCTTCATAGTTGACATCTCGGGTATAGTTGAAATTGGCATTGGTCATCTCGTCATAGGCAAGAAAGAACCCTACACGTGTTATATAGTAGCGATCGTTCTCAAACTTCATGGCACCCATGCTGTAACCTGACTCGCAGAGTACTTTGATAGCATACTCATTAAGGTCAGTCGCTTCCATCAGCTCCTCAACGTTCATCCCTTTTTTCTTACTTTCATGAAGCAGTTTTAAGATGCCCCATTCACGTAGCAGGTTGGCGACATGGAACACGATCGGTCCATGTGCGATCTTTTGTGCTTCCATCAAAGCATCAAGCGAGCTTAGTTTATCCGTATCGAACATTGGTGTCCTTGCATGACCTCTAAACTGTCCAGATCTCACGAAAGTGGTCAGACAGTTGCAGAGCGAATTGAAATATGGGCTTATTATAATTGAGGTGACCTCTATAAGCGCTGAATAAAAAGAGCTGTTGTGAAACAAGACTTATGAGTCTTTATGGCACTTTTCGCTAGAATCACGTTAATAATAGTGTAGTTTATGGATAGCAATGAAAAAAGTTTTAGTGCTTTATTATTCACAAAGTGGTCAGATGAAGCGTATGGTCGATTCTGTGACGGCACCTCTGAAAGAGAGTGCTGAGGTCAAAGTCGATTATCGTAAGATCGAACCGGTGAACAAATACCCGTACCCATGGCCATTCTACCCCTTCTTTGACGCTTTTCCCGAAGCGATCTATATGAATGGGTGTGAGGTCAAAGAGATCGAAGACCTTGAGGAGGATTATGACCTGATCATCCTGGGGTATACAGTCTGGTTCCTGTCGCCTTCTATCCCGGTGACAGGTTTTATGAAAAGTGCCCAGGCAAAGCAGATCTTTAAGGACAAGCCGGTGGTTACTCTGATCGCCTGCAGAGACATGTGGGTCATGGCCCAAGAGAAGATGAAGCAGCTTTTAGAGGATGTCGGTGCGACCTTGATCGACAATGTGGTCTTAACGGACCAGGGCGGACCGATCTACGCCTTTATCACGACGCCACGCTGGTTGTTGACAGGAAAGAAAGACCCCTTCTGGGGCTTTCCGGCAGCAGGTGTCTCCGAAAAGGATATGCGTGAAAGCAGCCGTTTCGGGAAGCGACTTTTAGAGGGTCTGTTGCGTGATGAAGAGAAGCAGAAAGAACCGATGCTCAAGAACATGGGTGCAGTGACGGTGAACGGAAAGCTTGTGGGTACAGAGAAGATCGCGACACGCTCTTTCATGGTCTGGGGCAAGTTGATCCAGGCCGCAGGTGCTCCGGGCTCTTTTGCACGAAAGATCGTCATCACGATCTATGCGATCTTCTTGGCAGTCTTGGTACTAACGATCGTACCCCTTAACATCTTGATACGAAAATTGATCTACCCTTTTAGAAAAGAGGCGATAGAAGAGCGTGTGAAATATTATGAAAAACCTTCAGGACGGTAAGCAGTGAGCAGAGACGTATATATTAATGACATTCAGGCATTCTTGCCAAACGAAGCCGTAAGCAACAGTGAGATAGAAGATGTATTGGGGCAGGTCGGACCACGTCCCTCTCGTGCGAAGAAGATGATCTTACGTTCGAACAAGATCACCTCCCGTTACTATGCCATCGACAAGAAGACGCATAAGCCGACCCACAACAACGCGCAGATCGCAGCTGAAGCGATCAGAAAGCTTGATACTGCGGAGCGTGACATCAACACGATCGAGCTTTTGGCCTGTGGTACGACCATGCCGGACCAGTTGATGCCGAACCACGCTTTGATGGTCCATGGGGAGCTGGGGATCCCAAGTTGTGAAGTGATCGCAACGGCAGGTATCTGTCTCTCCGGTACGATGTCCCTTAAATATGGTTACCTCTCTGTCTTGAGCGGAGAGAGTCAGAACGCGGTGGCAACAGGTTCCGAGAACGCCTCGGCTGTGATGCGTGCAGAGAACTTCAAAGATGAGATCGAGAGCCGTATCGAAGCATTGGAACGTCATCCTGAGATCGCTTTTGAAAAAGACTTTCTGCGTTGGATGTTGAGTGACGGTGCCGGTGCTGTTTGGATGAGTGCTACGCCGAATAAAGAGGGGATCTCACTTAAGATCGACTGGATCGTCCAAAAGTCTTATGCCAATGAATTGGATGCCTGTATGTATGCGGGTGCGGAGAAGATGGAAGACGGCTCGCTCAAAGGGTGGCGTGAGTACTCTCAGGAGGAGTGGATCAAACAGTCTATCTCTTCGGTCAAGCAGGATGTCAAGCTCTTAAATGAGAAGATCATCGAATACACAGTGACCAAGCCGCTTAAAGAGCTGGTAGAGAGTGGTAAGCTAGATCCCGATGAGATCACCTACTATCTGCCACACTACTCTTCAGGTTATTTCCGTGACAAGGTCTATGCCGGTATGAAAGAAGCCAACTGTGACATCCCTCAAGAGAAGTGGTTCACCAATCTCTCTACCAAAGGCAACACAGGTTCTGCCTCGATCTATATCATCTTAGAGGAGCTGTTCCATTCGGGTAGACTGAAGTCTGGAGAGAAGTTGCTCTGCTATATCCCTGAGAGCGGGCGTTTTTCGACAGCATTTATGCGATTAGAGGTGGTATAAGATGCGTGAGAACGAGGTCCCGCAAGATGACAGTGCTATCTATAATGGTCAAAAACGTGCCATTTATGCTACAGATAAGAGTGGCGGATATAGTGTTGTTGCATCGAGTGGCTGGGAGGCTGAAGAGGAGGCGACCCGTCAGGCGGTCGAAGAGTTGGAGCGCCTTGCCCAAGAGGCGTATGAGGCATGTGAAGCAGGTGAGGTCTCACCATTGATGTTCCACATGTATGACAAACGTCTTGATCTGCTCTCTCTTTCTCAGGCGACAGGCCTTTTTCAATGGCGGATAAAACGTCACTTTCGTCCTGATGTTTTTGCCAAACTCTCTGAAAAACTCTTACTGCGTTATGCCGATGTGATGGGCCTGAGCCTCGAAGCGATCCAAAAACTTCCCCATAAAGAGTCCTAATTGACTGAAACTACCGAAAACTTCAAACACCAACATGCAGGACACTGCGAGAGCGGTGTGATGTCGACGATGCTGACCCACCATGGCTTGACATTGAGTGAACCGATGGTCTTTGGGCTCTCAAGTTCACTCAACTTCGCTTATCTCCCTTTTGTGAAATTGGCAGGGATGCCGCTTATCGCTTATCGTTCTATTCCTAAAGCGATCATCAAAGGGCTGCAGAAGAACCTGGGTGTCAAGATGAGAATCGAGACATTTAGTAATGTTGAGAAGGGTGAACAAAGACTTGATGAACTGCTTGCAGAGGGTAAGATCGTTGGGGCACAGACCTCTGTCTTCTGGCTGCCGTATCTGCCTGATGAGATGCGTTTTCACTTTAACGGTCACAACCTCCTGGTCTATGGCAGAGACGGTGATACTTACAAGATCAGTGACCCTGTCTTCGAAGATGTCGTCGTGGCTGATAAAAAAGAGTTTGCAAAAGCACGCTTTGCCAAAGGGGTGATGGCACCTAAAGGGGCGATCTATTACCCGATCTATGTCCCTCAAGAGCTGGATTATGAGCAGATCATTCCAAAAGCGATCAAGACGGTAGCCAAACGGATGCTCAACACACCGGTTCCTATCGCTGGTCTAAAAGGTATCAGGTATCTGGCTAAGAGTATTCGTAAATTGGAGAAAAAAGATCGTCGTTATGCCCGTCTTTTTTTAGGTCATATCGTACGTATGCAAGAGGAGATCGGTACTGGTGGTGCTGGTTTTCGTTATATATATGCCTCTTTCTTGCAAGAGAGTGGACAACTGCTTGACAATAAGATATTGTTGGAGTCATCGGACATGATGACAGCTGTTGGTGACAGTTGGCGGGAGTTCGCACTGATGATCGCCAAGTCGATACGTACCAAGAAAAGTGAGGTGGTCGATTTTGATGCGATCGCCAAGAAGTTAGAGTCGATAGCGGATGAAGAGGCCGTCGTCTATAAAAAACTGTTGACGGCATTTTGATGGTCAAGATAGAGCATCTTACAAAACGTTATGGTGACAAGGTCGCTCTGGATGACCTGACCCTTGAGATAAAGTCCGGGACGATCTTTGGTCTTTTGGGGCCAAACGGTGCGGGTAAGACCACGCTGATCTCTATCTTGAACGGTTTGACCAAGTTCGATGAAGGGCGTGTAGAGGTCTTTGGACTCCCTTTGGAGAAGAACCTGCATGAGATCCGTAAACGGTGTGCTCTTGTACCGCAGACACTCGCTTTCTATGAGAACCTGAGCGTCATCGAGAACCTCCGCTTCTTCGGAGGGATCCAGAACATCGAGAAAAAAGTACTCGAACAGAACATCGACTATGCTGTTGAGACCAACCGCCTTAGTTCGATGCTGCATCAAAAAGCATCGACGCTCTCAGGTGGCCAAAAGCGTCGTCTGAACATCGCTATCGGCCTTTTGAACGACCCGGACATCCTCTTCTTCGATGAACCGACAGTAGGGATCGACCCTGAGTCTCGTAATGAGATCCTCGAGACCATCGTCTCTTTTAAAGCTGCCGACAAGACGGTCATCTATACCTCACATTATATGCCTGAGATCGAGAAGATCTGCGATGAGGTCGCGATCATCAATGCGGGTAAGATCATCAGGCAGGGGACGATAGAGAGTATGCTCAGCAACGAGAGCGCAGACCAGCTGATACTCGAGATCTATGAGACACCGCGTGAGCGTCTCTCTCTTGAGATATCCAGTATGGAAAGGCTCAGTATAGTCGATGAGTCGACCTTGATGTTAGAAGGTAAGGATGCCCAAAGTGTCTCTGCTGCGCTAGAACTGTTGGAGTCCAAGAAGATCAAAGTACGGAACATCCGTTACGGTACGACCACTCTGGAGTCTCTCTTTATCTCATTGACCTCAAAAGGACGTGCTGATGTTTAAAGCGATGCTGATCAAAGAGTTCTTACTCGTATCACGCGACAAGCATGCTCTGGCAGCACTGTTCATCATGCCGGCGGTCTTTATCCTGATCATGTCACTGGCGCTTAAAGATGTCTTCAACGAAGAGAAGGCGCTCATAGAGTACGCTGTCATAGACAAGGACAGCTCTCTTGAGAGCTACGCTATCATCTCAAAACTGCGTGCCAACAAGATGATGAACGAACATAACATCAGTGCGCCGTACGGTAAACCGAAAGAGGAGGGTGTACAGTTCATCGTCGTCATTCCCAAAGGTTTCAAGTCACAGTTCACACAGAGTGATGCCAATAACACCGCACTGCAGATCGAAGTGGCAGCAGACATCGGACAGAGTCATCTCATGCTCTTTAAGACACAGATACTCAGTGCTGTGATGCAGACTCGTCTGGATGCCATCAACCTGGCACAGGAGATGCAGCATGCGAGAAGCGGAAAGAGAGAAGCTGCTCAAAAGATCGACTTTGATGAGAAGAAGATGATGAAGATACAGTATGCGGCGCTTGATGAGGGTGAGAAACCCACATCGACCCAGCAGAGCGTCCCCTCATGGATCGTCTTTGGGCTCTTCTTCGTCATCATCCCGATGTCGACGATCTTCATCTCTGAACGCAAGCAGAACACGCTGATGCGTCTGAGTACGATGAACGTCTCACTGCCAGTGCTCTTTGGCGGAAAGATCATCCCCTATATGCTGATCAACCAGCTTCAGGTCTGGGTGATGATCGCTGTGGGGATGTTCGTAGTACCGCTCTTTGGTGCGGCACCGCTGACGATAGGCGGTGACATATTGGCTCTGGTCGCGATCTCGCTGGCCTTGAGCCTTTCGGCGATCGGTCTCTCTATATTGATCGCGACGGTGGTCGACAGTGTGGAGCAGGCGACGACGATCGGCGGTATCATCAACATCCTGCTCGGTGCGATCGGCGGGGTGATGGTACCCAAGTTCGTCATGCCGGAGTTCATGCGCGAGTTCGCCAACGTCTCACCGATGTCATGGGGACTTGAGGGCTTTTTGGATGTCTTCTTGCGCCGGGGTACTTTGAACGATGTGATGTATGAAGTCGGGGGACTCTTGGTCTTTGGTCTGGTCTCACTGATACTGGCCGCTATAATATTTAACTACAAGATAAGGAGAGTAGCATGATTGGTTCACAAGATGAGGCACTGAAACTGCGTCTAAAGACGATGATCATTGAGGAGTGTGAGAAAGATGAGATCACACCTGAAGCGCTGGCAGATGATGTCGAGCTCTTCTCTGATGCCAGCGGTCTGGAGCTTGACTCGCTTGATGCACTGCAGATCTCTATGGGTCTTCAGACCCAGTTCAAAGTGCGTTTGGCGGACTCAAAAGAGTTTCGACGGGTCGTCACGACGATCAACGCCCTTGCTGATTATATTCAGCCTGAATAAGCGAAGCGTTCGATGATAACACTGCTTGGTGGCGAACTTCTCAGTGCCTTAGGGGAGAGAGAAACGCGATTGAAACTGCTCTCTGAAGGCCTCTATAAGACGACAGAGAAGAAGATGGACTTCCTGGGTGAGGCACTTACCTTTACCTATTACAGTATGGACGACGGTCCGCGAAACAGCGCCCTCTCTATCCCTCTTACCTACCTTGAGAAGGTCGTTCAAGCGACGATAGAGAAGTTGGGACTCAATGAAGAGGCACTGAGCCGTTGTGGTCTTTTCATAGGGAGTGCTTCGAACGACCTCTCATTGAGTCTGCCTCTGGGACAGAACTATGACAACTCACAGGTGGAGACCGTTGCCTGTGAACGGATCGGTAACGGTTTTTATGCAGATCATCTGATGCAGCGTTTTGGACTTAACAGCTTCTCTCTGACCTACAACACGGCCTGTACCTCAAGTGCCAATGCAGTGATCGATGCGGCGACGATGTTAGAGAGCGGTGTGATCGACTATGCGCTGGTCATCGGTTTTGAGATGTTCGCTCCGATCTCTTTTGAGGGGTTTGCGACGATGCAGCTGCTCTCACCGGAGAAGATCGCACCGTTTGACAGAGACCGTGCCGGGATCGTCCTGGGTGAAGCGGTCAGTGCGCTCATGATGAGTCGTGATGATGTCGCACCCTCAGCGTGGCACTACCTGAGTGGAGATGTACGTTGTGAGACCCACAGTGTCACGGGTGCCAATCCTGACGGGACCGGTATCAGAGATGTGATCAAAGCTACACTTGAGCGTGCATCATTAGGGGTAGATGATATCAGAGCGGTCAAGGCCCATGGCACGGCAAGTGCATTGAACGACCTGGCGGAGATCAACGGCATGAAGATGCTCTTTGAGCAGGCTCCGGAGTTCTTCTCGTTCAAGCCTTACATAGGCCATACGCTGGGAAGTTGCGGGGCTACGGAACTGCTCCTGATGATGGAGTGTGTCGATGCCGGGTTCATCCCTTCCACACCAAACTTCGAACACAGAGATGATGAGCTGGAGTGGGAACCTCTGAAGGAACGCAGCAGTTGTGAAGATGGTAACTTCATGTTGAACTACTTCGGTTTTGGCGGTAACAACAGCTCTATCATCATCCAAAAGAGAGGTGCATGATGATCTACATCCACAACAGCAGCAGCGTCTACCACTCTGAAGATGAGACCTTTGATGTCAAAGCGGCATGGAAAGCGATAGAACCCAAGACGATCAGACGTACTGACCGCTTTATTCAGCTCTCCCTCTTGGGTGCCTACAGGGCTGTGGACCATCTTACCTTGGCCAAGGACACCGGTCTCTATATGGCGTCAGGTCAGGGAAACTTGGCAGTCTTTAAACGCCTGCGCGATCAGCGTTATATCCAAAAGCAGCCACCCAAGCCGGTCGACTTCATAAACTCTTTGAGCAACACCTCAGGTTTCTATGTCGCACAATATCTGAAGATAGAAGGGAAGAACCTGAACGTATCGCGCTTGGGTTTTGTGATCGAGACACTGCTGTTGCTGGCACAGACGGACCTGGAGTCTGACAGAGAGCGACAGCTTCTGCTCGGGGGTGTCGATGAACTGCAGACACCGGTCGCCTTTACCCGAAAGACCTTGGGTCTGTGTGACGACCGTGCTCTGGGTGAGGGGAGTGGCTGGCTGCTGCTCTCCAAAGAGCGTACCGGCGCTTTAGCCTCTATAGAGGTCGAAAAGCGTGAGATGGATGCAGATGCCTTAGCACTCTATCTTAAAGGGATAGACCGTTCTTGTTCCATCTTATGCGGACAGCGCATGGTCAGTGAGTGCGCGCTTGTCGAAGCGTGCTGCCCGCACCATGATGTCATCAAGAACGAAGCGGGTTTTTATGAGACAGCACTGCTTGGAGCGATCCATGCCTTTCTTCAGTCGGGCAGCGGGACAAGAGTCTTTATAGACACCTATAATAAACGATATCGTGCAGTAAAAGTAGCTGTTCTCTAAGCGATTTACCTCCTTTTTAGAGCCTCTGTGTTACATTACAAAAAATATAGAGGGGTCTGCTGATGCAAAAAAATCGTGTCTTTGTCAACGCATATGAATCATTGAGCTGTGCGGGTAATACAGCTGAGTTGATGGAAGCGATCTATGCTAAGAAAAGCGGTATTACGATCGATACGAGCTATATGTCTGAACATCAGGCAGGACTCGGCTCTTTTGCACCTCATGAGTTCTTCTCCTCTCTTAAAGAGGTGACACAGGCCGTACTGGACCAAAGTGACCTGAGTGACTTCTCCGAGACCCTTCTTATCGTCGGCTCATCTGTCGGGGGTATCGGTAAGAGTGAACAGACCTTCTTCAAAGAGAAGAGCTACAAGAACATCGACCCCAAAGAACATGCCATCTCTGTCATCTCTGACACACTCGACACTGCCTTTGGTTTTAAGGACAGCCGTTCGATCTCAACGGCCTGTACCTCAAGTGCCAACGCGCTGATGTTGGCACAGCGCCTCATCAACCTTGGCGCCTATAAGAACGTCTTGGTCGTCGGAGCAGATGCACTCTGTTATACGACGGTCTGTGGTTTTCAGGCACTCGGTGTCCTGTCGACACAGCAGTGTACGCCGTTTCAAGCGGGTCGTGAGGGGATGAACGTGGCTGAAGGTATCGCTGCACTGTTGCTGCAGGCGACACAGAATGAAGAGAGTGTCGAACTCTGCGGCAGTGCCGGAAGTTCAGATGCCTTTCATATGACCAACCCTGACCCTGAAGCTGGCGGTGCGATCAGCTGTATGCAAAAAGCACTTACAGACGCAGGCCTGAAGATCGAAGATATCGATTATGTCAATGCCCACGGCACCGGGACCCAGGCGAACGATGCGGTCGAAGCCCTTGCTGTCGAGACACTCTTTACCCACAACCCGCCGATGAGCTCTACCAAAGCGATCACCGGCCATACACTGGGTGCAGCAGGTGCGCTTGAAGCGATCATCTCGTGTGAGGTGATCAAGCAGCAGCGTATCGCCCCACAGACCTCACTGCAAGAAGCTGAGAACAGCAAGGTGAACCTGCCGAGAGAGACCTATGAGACCAAGATCGACTATGTGGTCTCCAACTCGTTCGCCTTTGGCGGCAACAACACATCTGTGATCTTTGGAGCACTCAAATGAAGATGAACTTCGTAGTCAAGACGACAGCCAAAGTAGCCTGTGAAGGTAAATGTGAGAGCCTGGACGAGAAGCGCATCGTTCCGAAGATGATGCTGCGTCGTCGTCTGACCCGTGGGGCCCGTATCATGGTCTATCTGGCCGATGCCTGTGCTTTCACAGAGGGGCGTGTGGTCTACGGTTCTGCCTATGGTGAGATGCAGGCGACTGCCGACATCGTCGGTGCGATCGATGCGAACGAGCCGATCAGTCCGACCGCTTTTCAGAACTCGGTCTATAACACAGCCCCTTCGTACTTCTCGCTGTTACATAAGAACAAGAACGAGATCCTGACGGTCTCAAGCGGTGACGACACCTCACGTAACGTCCTGCAGACAGGGGCGCTACAGGCAGTGACATCAGGTGAAGAGGTCCTGTTGGTCTGCAGCGAGGCGATCAACATCCCCAACATCGAAGAGGTCAACACTTGTACAGAGTACCTTGAGTCAGGCGTGGCTTTGACATTGACACCGACGACACAAGAAGCTGACACAGAGATAGTGGTACAAAAACATACCGGGCATGCACCTTCACTCTGGGCGATGTTAGATGTCGTCACAGCCTGCGAATCAAAAGAGGGCGCTGTCGTCGCCCTTGAACTTTAGGAGTTGTGTTGATAACAACTGAGAGATTAAAAACAGACCTGATAGCGCTCTTTAACCTTGAAGGTATCCATATGGATGAGATCGCAGATGATGATCACCTTTTTGGTGACGGACTGGGTCTGGACTCGGTCGATGCGATCGAACTGACGATCTTTCTAGACAACGAGTATGGACTTGTCTTCTCCAATATCGCGGAGTCTGAAGCGGTCTTCGCTTCGATCAAGACCCTTCAAGAGTATATCAACAAAAACGGGAACGTCTGATGGGCGATCATGATGAGCTCTTGAGCTATCTGCCACAAAAGGCACCGGTCGGTTTTGTGACCAAGGTCCTGATAAGTGATGAACATCTCTCGCGTACCGTCGTGGAGTTCGGTGATGTTCCGACACTGCCGATGCTCTCTGAAGCGGGGGCCCAGACCTCTATCTTCTTACGTCTGACAGAAGAGAAAAAAGCGGCAGATGTCCCGATCCGTGCTATGGGGATGCTGGTCAGTGTCAAATCAAAATGGCTTCAGCGAAGTAAGAAGAAACAGTTTGAGGTCGAGAGCCGTTATGTCAACAACCTTGACAGTTTCTTTGTCGTGGACTTCACGGTCTATGACGGAGAAGAGGTCATAGCAGAGGGCCAGGTCGCTGCTGTACTTGAGCGAAACGGAGTCTCATTATGAGTCAAAGCTATCTTTCACAGGACCTCTATACGGTGGTCTCACAGAGCGAAGAAGAGGTGGTCATCCGACTCAGTGATGCCTCACACCCTATCTTTAAAGCACATTTTGAGGGCATGCCCCTTCTTCCCGGTTTCTTACAGATCGACATCATCGCAGAGGTCTTGGAAAAAGAGATCGATGCGATCACCAGTGCCAAGTTCGTTCAAAAGGTACTGCCTGATGAACGTCTGCGTTATATCATCGCACCGACCAAAAGCGGTGTCCGAGTGAAGTTAAGCAATGCGCAAGGGGAACTTTGCGGAGACTTCAAACTCAAATGGAGAGAGCGTTAAGCATCTCTGTTAAAGCACCTGTCTGCTGCACGCATCTTGCGTGATAAGGGCTAAGGCCTTTTTCCCCAAAAATCAAAGAAGTTGAACCACTGGTATGGATACTGACGTACCACCTGTGTCAAGAAGTCAGCATACTGCTGGGCCAGGTCAGAGATGGCCTCTTGCTTTGCTTTCTTCTTAGAGGTGATGATGTCTGAGAACTCCACTTTGATCCGGTTGTCTCCTGTTCGAACGATATCACAGCCAAGTATGGGTGCCTTTCTCATCTGTGCGATCTCAAAGGCACCACTGTGAAAGAAGGTGGGTCGTCCCAAGAAGTCGACGGCCACGGTCTTTTCCAGCTCCTGTACGCGATCGACCATGATGATGATGATCTCCTTGTTCTGCAAGGCTCTGGCGATCTCAAGCATCGCCTGCATCCCCTCTTGGAGATTGATGACATGGATGCGCTCGTTATGCTCTTTGTCGGTCTCAAGACGCTGTATGTCCGCGTTGATGGCCTCGTTACCGGTGATGTTGAGCTTGACATCGTAGGTCTGAAAGATCTTGAAGCTCTGTGCCCAGTTACCGTGATGTGAAAGGATCAACATACCACCACTTTTTTGAAGCGACTCAAAGGCCTCGACATTGAGACGCTCGACCTCGATGACCTTCTCCTGCATCCCCTCTTTGGCGATGAAACGGTCAAAGATCGCAAGTGAAAAGGCGTAGACATGTTTGAAGTAGCTCTTAAAGGTGTTGGGTTCGCCTACGGCTTCATAATAGCTGCTCAAAGCCTTTCGGTTTTTGTTCGAGACCAGTGCATAGAAGAGGGCGACGATAAAGACGACACCTTTGGCAGCGCTGTAGCCAAAGGTGTCATGAAGTGTCATGATGAGTTTGATCCCCAGAGGGCTACCACGGTAGTTAGACATTGTTATCCTGCTGTTGGGAGTGGGTAAGCGGGAACTTACCTTGTTTAGTGCGGGTCTTTGCCCGTGAGTGCTTTATAAGTAGCGTTGACTGCCTGAGTCGGTGCAGAGACGAACATGTTCTTGGTGTCCCAGACATAACCGCTTAAGACGGAGACCACTTTGCTCTCGATCTTTTTTGAACCTGGGGCTTTAGAGAACAAGATCCCCTGCAGACGACCGTCATACCATGCCTCGACATACTCTCTAAAGACATCGACACCGATCATCATGTAGTCCTGATACTCGCTCTGCCAGTCGACAGCCTCACCGCTAAGCTCTTTGATCGTCAGGTCTGCCGCTTTGGAACCGGACTCAAGCGCCAGTGTCACACCCGAAGAGAAGACCGGGTCTAAGAACTCTGTCGCATTACCGACCATGACGAAGTTCTCACCGAACATACGGGTGACGTTCGAAGAGTAGCCACCGATGAAACCGACATCGTTGATACGTGTCGCATTGGCATAACGCTTGCTGGCGTGCGGATCGTTCTTGATGATATGTTCCCAGAAGGTCTGCTGGTCCATGTCAAATGACTTGTAATACTCATCTGTACAGACGATACCGACCGATGTCACGGTCGGGCTTAGTGGGATGTTCCAGATCCAGGCGTCGTTGTCACCGACGATATAGACATAGATATAACCGTCTGTTCCGTCAGTATGGCGGACGTCGTTCTCTACACGGCAGAAGATCGCGTCACGCAGCTTAAGTCCGGAGTTGGTGTCAAGACCCAGAAGACGGGGAAGGACTCGCCCGTAACCTGAGGCATCGATCACCTTCTTGGCATGGTATTTCTCTTCACTGCCGTCTTTGTGGATGACCGTGACGACATTGGCCGCTTCATCATAGTCGGTCACTTCGGACTCCATCGTGACATGGGTGCCAAAACGTTTTGCCTCTTCTAAAAGCAGGTTGTCAAAGGTCTCGCGACGGACCTGAAAAGAGCTGTTGTGCTTTTGGCCCATGTTGTTCTCGAAGTTGATCACTTTGATGTCGTTCTCTTCGTTCTCGAAAGCGACACCGCCCTTGTATTGGAAACCTGCCTTCTCAACAGCCTCGAGCATGTTGGCATCTTCCAGAAGTTCGTTACAACGAGGCAGAAGTGACTCACCGATGACAAAGCGGGGAAATTTCACCTTTTCAACCAATTCTACATTGTAGCCTGCCTGAACAAGTTTAGCCGCTGCTATAGAGCCGGCTGGTCCACCACCGATGATAAATACGTCACATTCTGTCATTGAAAGTCCTTCATAATATAAGTAGCGAATTATAACAGATGTTATGTATATTATAACTTGAGACAGCTCATGTCGTCTTGGCCCTGTATAAATAGTATAAAGCCCTTATACGCTACAATAGAGCCATCTATAAAGAGGGTGTTTACCTTGTACAAAACATGCATTGTTATTCCAGTCTACAACAATCCGGAGACGATAGAAAAGGTCGTTTATGCGGCATTGAAAACAAAAAGTACGGTGATCGTGGTCGATGACGGTTCAGAGCCGAGCGTCATGCTCAATATCGATGAAGACGCTTCACTTTATCTCCTGCGCCATACACCTAACAAGGGTAAAGGTGAAGCCATATTGACCGGTGGCCGAAAGGCGAAAGAGCTGGGTTTCAGCTCTTTTTTCGTGGTGGACGGTGACGGACAGCACTATCCTCATGAGATCGAGAACTTTGTCGGCAGGGACTTGGAACAGTGTATCGTCATAGGTTGCCGTAAGTTCGGTGAGAACGTCCCGGGCTCTTCGAAGTTCGGTCGCAAGTTCAGTAACTTCTGGATCTGGACAGAGACCGGTCTGCACCTTGATGATACTCAGTCAGGTTTTCGCTCTTACCCGGTCAGTGTACTGGAACTCCCTATCGAGATGCGCCGTTATGACTTTGAGATCGAGGTCTTGGTGAGACATGCATGGAAGGGTGGCTGTATCGAAGAGGTGGAGATCGAGGTCTATTACCCCAAACCGGAAGAACGTGTCAGCCATTTCGATGCATTGACAGACAACATACGCCTCTCCAAACTGCATTCACGCCTCTTCTTTAAGAACATGTTACGTCTTATTGGTCGTAAATAGGTTTTCTCTCTTAACTCCTCTCCATTTCAGTCGATATCGGGGGTTGGAGTGCTAAAATACAAAAAATATTTATCGTTGTCAGATGTGGGCAGACTCTTGTCTATAAGCAACGTACCGGGAAAACAGATGTCAATCAAAATCAATGCACAACATGTCGATTATCAGGAACTTTGTCACACGGAGCAGGTAGAGGTCTCTACCGAAGAAGCTTTTCGTCAAAAAATAGCGAACTCCCATCAGTTCTTGTTAGATGAGATCTCCACAGGTAAGCCTATCTACGGTGTTACGACGGGTTATGGTGAAGCAGGTACCAACTACTCTGCGTTCGAGCAGGCCAAAGAGCTTCAGAAGAACCTCTTTCGTTTTCACGGTTGCGGTATCGGTGAGAACCTGACCCATGAAGAGTGTAAGCGTATCTTGCTGATCCGTCTTACGAGTCTCTCTAAAGGGTACTCCGGTATCA
>Ga0256827_10000801_pt1 | contig 19814 bp, 14 predicted proteins | sample CV84metaG_FD_185977 | JGI IMG/M metagenome (GOLD analysis project Ga0256827, IMG submission 185977) | Hydrothermal vent microbial communities from East Pacific Rise, Pacific Ocean - CV84 | ecosystem: Environmental > Aquatic > Marine > Hydrothermal vents | place: Pacific Ocean: East Pacific Rise... | reverse complement strand
TCTTGGAGGTCAAATGGAAAGTGTTAGTATTACTTTAAGTAGTATTAGATAATAGAAAAAGCTCATCAAATAATTGATGAGCTTTTTTAATTTTTGATAAATTATTCTTTTAGAAATAGAAGTTCAGATTAAGAACACCAATCGCTTTAGTATCTAAAGCAAAGAAACTACCTCCTCCTATTGCTGTAGTTGAAGTTTTTACTGAATTATTTGCTGCATCCCAACTTTGAATAGTAGCACTTCCGTCACCTGTAGAAGAAAAACCTAAACCATAAGAAAACTCACCTGAAAGAGAAAATTTAGGAGCAAAGAAATACTCTACGCCTACAAAAGCACTTGCTTCAAAACCAAAAGTAGTTCCGTTTTTATCTTCCATTACCCATCCTCCTGTTAAATCATTTCCATTAAAATCATTTCTATTAGGAGATGTATTAGTTTTTGAATAAGCATTACCATACTCATAAGAATCTTTATTTGTACCAAAGCTTAACATTGCCATAGCACCATAAACACCTTGAAGTCTGCCTGTACCTCTTCTTTTTTCTAAACCAGCACCTAATCCAACATTCATTTGTGAATTTGTCCAAACATCTTCAACTGTTACCAAAGGGTCATTTTGACCATCTTGAGTTTTATAGGCACTTTCTTTTTTATTTGTCATACCTAATCTAAAAGCTACTCTATAAGCAGTATGTGCATCAATTACCATTTTACCAGAAATACGCATTGGATTTGCTGCTGTCCAATTAAATGATGGAGCAAATGCAGCATTACCTCCTAATAACTGACCTGCATAAGAAAAGAATGGCGTTGCATCAATTCCCAAAGAGAAATCTCCTGCCTCTGGTAAAATAGCAAAACCCTTTTTTGAAACAAACTTTTCTGTAGTATTTGCATCCTGTGCTCTTACACTAAATGCAAGTACCACCACTAAAATTAATAATGTAATTTTCTTCATAATAATTTTTTTAATTAATAAATTTTTTAGTTAATTTTAATAATACATTACAAATGTAAAGATAATAAATAATTCTACATTTACAATATTGTCAAACATTAAACATCTAATTGTTAATAAACAAAAAAGCTACCTCTTAATAAGAAGTAGCTTTATAATAGTATTTTTTGATATTAACTTAGAAAGCCATAGTAATACCAACATTAAATCTTAATGAAGAATATACTGTTGAAGTACGTAATTCATCTTGTGCTTTTGTCATATCTGGATTATTATTATATGCTCCATTATTTGAAGAAGAATTCAATTCATCTACATAATTTGTTTGTTTGTCATATGTATCCATAGAAGGTAATTGATCTTTACCATCAGTACTTGATTTAGTAATTTCAGAAGTTTTACCTTTAATAGTTAAACTAATATACTCCATTTCACCAAATAAATGCATATTATCGCTTAACTCATAAGCATAACCAAATGCTCCTGCAAAACCAATTGCAAAAGTTCCTTTGTATTGTGTTTCTTTTTCAATTTTCATTGGAGTTCCACTTACAGGTAATTTAAATTCTGTAGTAGAACTTACAATAGTTTTTCCAGAAACAGGAATAACCATTCCAAAACGGCCATAAATACCCATGTCTGATTTGTACACCAATTGAGGAAGAATTCTTAGTTGACTAGATTTAGCTGTAGTAATATTTGTAAATTCTGTTACAGGCAAACCTAAGCCTATATCATAAGATTTTGCAGAGATATCAGCAGCAGTTTGTTCAGCACCAATCCAATAATTAACACCTAATTCTATTCCTAAGTTATCATTAAAATAATAACCCAATTTTAAACCCATTGGTAGACCTTGTCCCATACTACCCCAAATGTTTTCCCTTGAATCATCTGTTTGAGTATAACCAACAGCATACTTCTGAGCTCCAAAGCCATAACCAACTCTTGCACCAACATAAAGTTGTGCACTCATACTTCCTGCAATAAAAATTGCAACCAATAGTAATAAATTTCTTTTCATAATAAATTATTTTAAAGTTTATTTAACAAATCTACTCATTATTGTTATTGGTATTTAGATACTTACATATAAAGTAATTCACATATAATTGTTTATAACAATTTGATGTCAAAAACACTAAACTAAACTATAAATTTTTCTATATTTGCCTCATCAAAATGCCTGATGGTGTAAAGGCAACACATTCGATGCTGAATCGGAAGACTCTTGGTTCGAATCCTTGTCAGGCAACAAAAAAAGCGGTCATTTCTGACCGCTTTTTTATTATATCTATATTTTTTATTGAAAATTATAAAGTACTTCTATGAAATTCCTTCATATTTCTTTATTAACTCTATCATTTCTACATTATTATTCTTACTTATTCCTTTTTCTAAATTATAAGAAACTAAAGTAACAATTGCCTTGGAAGATATTATTTCTTTCCCTTCTTTTTTCTTTATTATATAACTTTCTAAATCATAACTCTTTGTTCCTATTTTACTACACCTGGTATAAACCCATACTTCATCATACAAAAATAATGGTGCTAAATACGAAATATCTATTCTACCAACTACTGCTTCAAAATCTAAATTTTTAGGAATAAAATTCATTACTTCCTTCATATAATAAATACGTGCATCCTCCAAAAAACTTATAAAAGCTTTATTATTCACATGCCTATATGTATCCAAATCGGCATAACGAATTTCTATCTTAAGTCTGTTCTTAAATTTTTCTAAGTTCATTATTTTTATATTTGGGCTAAAGCCCATAGAAAATGTATTCATTAGGCAGAGCTGTCATCCTGAGTTTACCAAAGGGAATGCTCTGCCTAATTTATAATATTTAACAATGGTGTATAAAAAATGTCAATGTCGAGGTGTACAAAGTATTAATATTCAGGAATTTACTAAGGTAAATGACTAAATATTAATACAAGGACAACTAAAAGATTGGCGTTTTCTTATAGACACTATATTACTCCCAAATCTTTTCCAACCTTAGTAAAAGCAGCAACGCATTTGTCTAAATGCTCTGTTTCATGAGCAGCAGAAAGTTGTACTCTAATTCTTGCTTGGCCTTTAGGAACTACTGGGAAAAAGAATCCAATTACATAAATGCCTTCATCAAGAAGTTTTGTAGCAAAATCTTGTGCTAATTTAGCATCATACAACATTACTGCACAAATAGCTGATTTTGTTGGCTTAATATCAAATCCTACTGCTTCCATTTTCTCCATGAAATAATCAGTATTATTATGAAGTTTATCTTGTAAAGTATTTGTAGAATCTACTAAATCAAACATTTTAATACCAGCAGCAGCTACCATTGGAGGTATAGAGTTTGAAAATAAATATGGACGAGAACGTTGACGTAACATCTCTATTATTTCTTTTTTACCTGTAGTAAATCCACCAATCGCACCACCAAAAGCTTTACCCAATGTTCCGGTAATAATTTCAGCTTTACCTTGCATATTAAAAAGTTCAGTAACTCCTCTACCTGTTTTACCAACAACCCCTGCCGAATGACTTTCATCTATCATTATCATTGCATCATATTTATCAGCAAGCTCTAAAATCTTGTCCATAGGAGCAACATTTCCATCCATACTAAATACACCATCTGTAACTATTAAACGGAATCTTTGTGCTTGAGCCAATTTCAATTGCTTTTCAAGATCTTCCATATCAGCATTCTGATAACGATAGCGCTGAGCTTTACACAAACGTACTCCATCAATAATAGAAGCATGATTTAATGAGTCAGAGATTATGGCATCTTCAATTCCTAATAATGGTTCAAAAACACCTCCATTGGCATCGAAAGCTGCAGCATAAAGTATAGTATCTTCTGTCCCGAAAAATTTAGCGATTTTCTGTTCTAAAGTTTTATGCAAATCTTGAGTACCACAAATAAAACGAACTGACGACATTCCATAACCGTGAGTATCCATAGCATCTTTTGCCGCTGATATTAATTCAGGACTATTTGATAAACCTAAATAATTATTCATACAAAAGTTAAGCACTTTAGATCCATCTTCTAATGTTATTTCTGCTTGCTGTGGTGCAACAATTATACGCTCATTTTTATATAATCCTGCTTCCTTTATGTCTGTTATCTCCTTTTGAAGAAATTCTTGATAGTTATTATACATATTATTTGTTCTTTAAATTAAGATTATTGGTATATTCTATGTTTAAAAATGTTTCTCGTAAATCTGCCAAGATGCAAATATTTCAATTTTACAATATAAAATTGGCAGCTAGTACAATTATATTTTATCTACTCTTTTTTGATGTCTTCCTCCTTCAAAATCTGCATTAAGAAAAGCTTGTGCTATTTCTAAAGCATATTCCTGTGCAATAAATCTTGCTGACAACCCCAATACATTAGCATCATTATGTAAACGACCCAAAGCAGCCAATTCTGTATTCCAAGCCATCGCAGCACGTACTTTGGAATGTTTATTTGCAGTTATGCTCACACCATTTCCACTACCACACATTATTATTCCCAACTCATATTCTCCCTCTTGAATACTATTTGCTAATGGATGAATAAAATCAGGATAATCTACACTCTCTTCTGAGTAAGTTCCAAAGTCTTTAAAACTATAACCGAGATTTCCTAATTCCTCTTTTAAATATTCTTTCAATTTATAACCTGCGTGGTCACAGCCTATTGCAATCGTTTTTTCTTTACTAAACATACTAATATTTTCAATTGTTAATAAGTACAAAGAAACAAAAATTAATTCGTTATTTTTAAAATTTGTAATACTTTATTTTCCAATTTATTAGTTGTTTTCTATCAAATTTAATTTTTATTCTATGTATTGGTTAGCAATAAATTAAAGGTTTATTAACAATATGTAGCTAATTATTTGTGAATAATTATACTCTTTGTTAATTCATTTTTTAGTTTTAACTACTTGTTTTTTTTATCAGAAAAACAATAAGAAGTTTTCATAATATTTCAAATTTTATTAAACGTTTGTAAACATCAAACTAAAACTAAAATTAAAAATACTTTTCATATTAAAGAAATAAACATCTAGTTAATAAGCTAAATAAAATGCTAATTTCCAGTTATGTTTGAAATTAATACATTGTTAATTTCTCTAAGAAAATTAAAGGTTACATAAATTAAAATATTATTTCTAACATATTAACCGACCTTATTACATATTACATATTTTTTCTTTTAAAGAATTAAATATAATATATATAATGTAGGATGTGAAGAACTCAAATTTTCATAGAATTATTTCTATTTGATTTATCTATCTTTGCAGTGTAAAATTAAACAATTAAATAGCATAAAATGGATTTAGTAGCAAGTATTAATAAACTTAGGAAAGAAAAAAAGGCTATAATTTTAGCTCATTATTATCAGACAGCTGATATACAGGAAATAGCTGATTTTGTGGGTGATAGTCTAGCTTTGGCTCAAAAAGCAAAGGAAGCAGATGCTGATATTATTGTTTTTGCAGGTGTTCATTTTATGGCTGAAACAGCTAAAGCTTTGAACCCTAGTACTAAAGTTCTATTGCCTGATTTAGAAGCTGGATGTTCATTGGCCGAATCTGCTCCTGCAGATAAATTTATTGAATTTATGAAGGATTATCCAGGTCATAAAGTAATTTCTTATATAAATTGTACAGCTGAATTAAAAACATTGACAGATGTTGTTTGTACTTCCTCCAATGCTGTGCAAATTGTTGAATCATTTCCTAAAGATCAAAAAATTGTATTTGCACCAGATAAAAACCTTGGAGGTTATATCAATAAAATTACTGGTAGAAATATGGTTTTATGGAATGGAACTTGCGAGGTTCACGACATTTTAGAAGCTGAAAAAGTGGTAGAGTTAAAAATAAATAATCCTGATGCTAAATTAGTTGCTCATCCAGAGTGTGCTGCTCCTGTATTGGAATTAGCTGATTATGTGGGTTCTACCTCTGGTATTTTAAATTATGTAAAAAATACTGATATTAATAAATTTGTTGTTGCAACTGAATCTGGTATTCTTCATCAAATGAAGAAGGATTCTCCTAATAAGGAATTTATTATTGTACCTTCTGATGAAACTTGTAGCTGCAACGATTGTCCATATATGAAAATGATTACAATGCAAAAAATATATGATGTACTTAATAACGAATCTAATGAAATAGTTTTATCTAATGATATTATTGAAAGATCATTATTACCAGTTGAACGTATGCTTGAAATTTCTAGAAAGAATAATATTATTTAATGAGTAAATATCTATTAATCATATTATTATTATTTGCAGTTAAGATTAGTTTAGCTCAGGATACTGTTGTTAAAAATGGATATCAAGTATTTCATTATCCAAATGGTAAAGTTGCTAGTGAAGGCACTATGCGAGATGGTAAACCTGATGGATATTGGAAGACTTACGATAAATATGGAGTTTTACAATCTGAAGGTAATAGAAAAAATTTCTTATTAGATAGTATTTGGAAATTTTATGATAGTAAAGGTAAAATTAAATTAAGTATTTCTTATAAAAAGGACTTAAAGAGTGGATTAAGAATAACTTATTTAAATGATAAAATATTAGTTGATAGTTTTGAAAACGATTTAAAAAATAATTGGTGTACTGTTTTATTTACTGATAGTATTTTGATGTCTAAAACATTTTATAATAATGGTTTAGAAGAAGGATGGGCATATAAATATGATAGGGATGGTCGGCTCATTTCAAAAGTTCTTTATTCTAAGGGTTTTATTAGAAAGCGAGAATTTTTTAATGGACTTGATGCCAAAGGAAAGAAAAATGGAATTTGGAAAGGTTTTTATGATAATGGAGTTATTGAATGGAGTGGTAATTATCGACATGGAATAAAAAACGGTTATTTTAAATATTATGGAATTGACGGAAATCTTGATAGTATTCATAAATATAGAAATGGAATAATTGAGGATGAACCGGAAGAACTTAGTGTATTGGAGATTAAAACTGATTACTATGCTGATGGAAGTATTAAAACTATTGGTAGTTATAAAGATGGAAAAGCTGAAGGTGTAAGAAGAGAATATTCTCCCGAAGGAAAAATAACAGATAGTTATTTGATGCATTCAGGGATAATTGTAGGTCATGGTATTATTGATGGAACAGGTAAGAAACAGAAAAGTTGGAAATTATTTTATGATAACGGACGTATTAAAGCTGAAGGCTCATATATTAATAATTTAAAAGCTGGAAAGTGGAAATATTTTTTCGAAAATGGGAAATTAGAGCAAGAAGGCTCATATGATAAAAACGGTGTATATACTGGAATTTGGAAATGGTATTATCCAAATGGAGATTTGAGAATTAGAGAAGAATATTTTGAAGGAGAAAGAGAAGGAGAATTTGTGGAATATGATGAATATGGAGAAATTATGCTTCAAGGAGAATATGTTAATAGCTTGCGTGAGGGTGATTGGATAAGTACTGTAAATAATTATACAGAGAAGGGAACTTACTTAAGCGATGTTCGAGATGGAGAATGGAAGTATTACTATACAGCAGATACTCTATATTTTGAAGGTAGATATATTGATGGAAGTGAGGATGGAAAATTCATTTGGTATTACAGAAATGGTAAAACAATGAAAGTTGGTAATTATATGATGAGTTTAAGAGAAGGAGATTGGAAATATTATAATGAGAAGGGTCAATTAATGCTAGTTGTGAAGTATAAAGATGGAATAGAAAAAGAGTATAATTCTATTAGAATTGAACCAGAACTCGAATTAAAAGACATGGAAGAATAATGTCTGCTTTATATATTCATATTCCCTTTTGTAAAAGTAAATGTCATTATTGTAATTTTTTCTCAACTGTAAGTCTTAAATATAAAAGCGAGCTTGTTGATTCTATATTAATAGAACTTGAACAGAAAAAAAATTATTTATCTAATAATAATTTAGATACAATTTATTTTGGTGGAGGAACACCTTCAATATTAAGTAATTTAGAGATTAGTTCAATATTTAAAAAAATACATGAAATTTATACTGTAAATAGTGATTGTGAAATTACTTTTGAAGCTAATCCTGATGATATATCCAAAGAAAAATTAATACTTTATAAAGAATTAGGTATTAATAGATTAAGTATTGGAATTCAATCATTTAATGATAAAATACTAGCTCAATTGAATAGAAATCATAGTGCACAGGAAGCTATTAATGCTGTAATATTAGCTAAAGAATATGGTTTTAACAATATGAATATTGATTTAATTTATGGTATTCCTGGATTAACAGAAAGTATTTGGAAAGAAGAATTAGAAAAGTTTATGGAATTTGATATTCCACATCTTTCTGCATATGCTTTGACAGTAGAACCAAAAACAGCACTGAATTATCTTATAAATAAAAATAAGTACCCTAATTTGAATGAAGATGAAAGTATTACTCACTTCAATTATTTGATTTCATATTTAAATGATCATAAATACAATCAATATGAGATTTCAAATTTTTCGATAGAAGGTTTTGAAAGTAAACATAATAGTAATTACTGGAAAAATAATGAATATTTAGGAATTGGGCCTTCTGCAAATTCTTATAATGTAGTTTCTCGCCAATGGAATTCATCTTCCATTAAGAATTATATAAATGAGATTAATGATAAGACAAATTATTTTGGAATAGAATTCTTGACATTAGACGAACAATTTAATGAATATGTAATGTTAGGATTAAGGACGAATTGGGGAATTGATTTAGAAATAATAAATAGCAGATTTGGTCAAAACTATTTAGAATACTTAATAGAATATTTTAGTAAAAATCTTATTAAATTCGATAAGAAGGGAAATATAGTTGTTTTATCAAAAAATTATAGAATGTTAGCTGATGGTATAGCTTCTGATATATTTAAATAACTGAAAATCAAATATATACAATTAACATCAAATTTCAGACGTAAACTCAATATTTTCGACACCTAATACTTTAGAATAGTAAAATACGCTTAAATCCTCTTAAAATGCGTTTTCATTGTTTCACGTGAAATATTAACGATTATTTGCCCAGAAACATTTATTTACCAATAAAAACTAAAAGAACTGAAATATCTGCTGGACTTACTCCACTAATCCTTGATGCTTGACCTATAGTAGTCGGTTTTATTTTATTTAGCTTTTCTCTAGCTTCGTAGCTTATTGCCTTAATGTTTAAATAATCAATATCTGTTTTTAATATAATATTTTCATATTTAGAGATTCTATTTGCAAGCTCTTCTTCTTTGTTTATATAGCTTTCATATTTTGCAAGAATATTAATTTCTTCTATAATTTCAGTTTTAAGATGAGTAATTTTTTCCACCTCTGCTTGTAGACTCGGTATATATTCTATTATATCTTCCAATTGAACTTGTGGTCTCAAAAGTATGGTAGAGATTTTAACTTTCTGTTTTAACTTTGGTGAATTTACAGACTCTAAGTATTTATCTAATAATTCTGGTTTAATACCTTCCTTAGAAATAAAGCTTTTAATTCTTTCTATTTGTTCTATTTTATAATTTACATTATCTAACCTTTCTTTAGAAGCTAGTCCTATTTCAAAGGATTTTTCAGTTAATCTAATATCAGCATTATCTTGTCTTAGAAGAGTTCTATATTCTGCCCTAGAGGTAAACATTCTGTATGGTTCGTCTGTACCTTTAGTTATTAAATCATCTATTAAAACTCCTATATAAGCTTCAGATCTTTTTAATGTAAATATTTCTTTATTATTGATTTTTTGAACTGCATTAATTCCAGCCATTAAACCTTGTGCTCCTGCTTCTTCGTAACCTGTTGTGCCATTTATTTGACCAGCAAAGAATAAATTTTCAACTAATTTAGTTTCCAATGAATACTTTAATTGAGTAGGTGGAAAATAGTCATATTCAATGGCATAGCCAGGTCTATATATTTTAGCTTTTTCAAAACCAGGTATAAGACGTAAAGCTCTTAATTGTACATCTTCTGGTAAGCTTGATGAAAAGCCATTAACGTATATTTCATTAGTGTTCCAACCCTCTGGCTCTATAAAAAGCTGATGTCTATCTTTATCTGAAAATCGTTCTATCTTATCTTCAATGCTAGGGCAATATCTAGGTCCCACGCCTTTTATTCTACCGACAAACATAGGAGATTTATCGAAACCAGTTCGTAGTATATCGTGAACTTCCTCTGATGTATAGACTAAATGACAACTTTTTTGTTTAGTAAGAGGTTTTGTGTTGGTGTATGAAAATTTAGAAGGATTTTCATCTCCTTTTTGTTCTATCATTTTTGAGAAATCTATACTTCTTCCATCAACTCGTACCGGTGTTCCTGTTTTCATTCTGTCAGTAGCAAAACCTAGTTTAACTAAATTTTCTGTTAAACCTTTAGCTGACTTCTCTCCTATTCTACCGCCTGAAAAACTTTTTTCACCAATATGAATTATTCCATTAAGAAAAGTACCATTAGTAAGAATTACTGTTTTAGCTAATATTTCTATTCCTAACTGAGTTTTTACACCTATTATTTTATTATTTTCAACAATAACATCATTAACTATTTCTTCCCAAAAGTCAAGGTTTTCTATTTTTTCAAGGGCTTCAAGCCATTTTTGAGAAAATTGTTTTTTGTCACTTTGGGCCCTTGGACTCCACATCGCAGGTCCTTTACTTTTATTCAACATACGAAACTGTATCATAGTTTCATCTGTAATAATGGCTGAAAGGCCACCAAGGGCATCTATTTCGCGTAAAATTTGTCCTTTAGCAATTCCCCCCATAGCAGGATTACATGACATGGCTGCTACGTCATGCCTATTCATTGTTATGAGTAGAGTTTTTGCTTTTAAATTAGCAGCAGCGGCAGCGGCTTCACAACCTGCATGACCTCCACCAACTACAATAACGTCATATTTTTCAAACATAAAGTAAAAATTGTTTCACGTGAAATGATGATGTAAATAATTGAATATCAAATAATTAATATAATTAGTATATATTAATACTTTAATAATCTTTCAGGACGCAAAGATAAGTAATAATTCTCCTTATTTGTCATTTCTTGTTTATCTGTGGGTGTTTTGTCTTTATAACCAAGCAAATGAAGAACTCCATGAATCATAATTCTGTGAAATTCGTCCAATTGACGTTGTTTAAATTGCTTACTATTTTCTTTAATTCTATCTATACTTACAAATATATCGCTATGAAGTGGAGTATTCTCTTCATTATACTGAAAAGTTATAATATCTGTAAAAGTATCGTGTTCAAGATACTCCATATTAAGTTTATGAAGATAGTTATCGGAACAAAAGATATAAGTAATTTCTTCTATAGTTGAATTCTCAGATTCAATAGATTCATTAATCCAATTACGTAACAGCTTTACATTACGAATTCGATATTGAATATCTTCAAAGAAAAAATTTATTGGAAGCATATTAGTTTAATGAAGTCTGCTTAACTCCTTGGTACATATATTCTTTAAGCCTATTAACTCTTTTATCAGCAGCTTCTTTATTGATGTTGGCTATAAGGAATTTCATACAAGCAGTTTTGCCATTATTCTTAAATTCTAGGTTATCACTTAAAATATCCATTAAGAAAATGCCCCTACCTGTATCTTCAATAGGATTATTAATATCAGTTGGATCAGCTACAGAACTATAGTCAAAACCATTTCCTTGATCTGAGACACAGAAAGAAAATCCATCGTTTTGAACTGTGAAATCGATAAATACACTTTTTTCATCATCATTATTATTACCATGTATTACCGCATTAGTAAATGCTTCTGTAAGACTTGTAACAATATTTGCGTAATAGCTGTTGTAAATATTATGAATATCACAAATATTTTCAATAAATCCAACGAGCTTATTTAACTCAGATTGTTGCGAATGTAGTATTAATCGTTCTGTTTTGTCCATTATAAATGTTAGTAATAATTCTCCCTATTGCTTAAACACAAATATATAATATTTTTTGAAGTAAATAAAAATAAAAGAAAAAAAATTAATAATAGTTATTTGTTAAGTTCCTCAAAGTATAAGTTTACTTTATTTTTATAAAAAGGTTTCATATTTGGCGGAATAGTTTGAAGTAATTCTACTTCTTTATTTTGTTGTTTTATAAACTCTTTTATTTCAGGAGAATACTCTCTATTATTATTAATTCCTTCCTTTGATTCCCTTTGTTCATCCTCTTTCTGCTCTCTTTCTGCCTTTTCAGCTTCTAACAATCGTGTAACTATTTCTTCTTGACGTCTTAAGCTTTCAATCATTAGCATATTATTAACTAATTCTGTTTCATTTTGCTCCATATCTTGTATGCTTTTATTCAAATCAGAGGCTCTTTTACCTTTGCCTTCTTTTTTAAGTTTATTTTGATATTCTTGCAATTTACGTCTTATCATTTCTTGTTCAGCTGCAGCACGAGCCATTTCTTCACTCATTTTTTCTCCACCTGGGCCATTTTTCTTTCCTGATTTACCCTTTTTCTGCCCTTTCTTTTTACCATTTTGCATTTGCTTTTGCATCTCCTTCATTTTTTTATTGAGAGCTTGTTGCATTTGTCTAATGCTTTTCATGCTGCTTCCACCAGATTTACCAGGTTTTGGCTTTTTACAACTTCCTTTACCACTTTTATTTTGCATTTGCTGCTTCTGCATTTGATCCAAAGCTTCTGAGAGCATCAGAGCAAGATTATTTACAGAAGTCATTATTTCTTGCTGTTTACCTATAGCAGCATCTTTTTGTTTCTTAGAAGTATAGCCTATAGTGTTAATGCTCAATAGGGCATTTAAGGTTTTATTCATATTAAGGTTAATAGAATTGATTTCTCTATTTACCATTGGAGATATTGAAGGCTGCCTTTTGCTTAATGATAGTAAGCTATCTTCAATCATTTTCAAATCATTTTTAATCTCTTTTTGACGTCTTATAAGTGTGGGATATTTAGGGTCTGATTTACTTGTAGATTTAACTTCATTCATCAATTTTTCTTGAGAAAAAGAGGTTTCAATTAAATTATTAAGAATGTCTTTTAAGTCTTCAATATTTTCGGCATTTGATTCTTCTTCCATATCCGATTGCATTTGCTTAAGCTTTTGAGAAAGTTTTTCCATGGATTCTGAAGCACTTTTTTGCATTTTTGAAGCAGACTTTTTCTTTCCTTTATTTAATTCATCACTACTTTTTTGCATTTTATCTTTAATATCTTTCTGCTCTTCTTCTGTTTTCTCCATAGAATTAGGCTTTTCTAATTCTTCATTCGACTTTTTAGCATCATCTAGTTTTTTCTTAAAGTCTTCAAATTTCTTGTTTAACTCTTCTTGTTTCTTTTGTAGCTCTTCTTTGGAAAGCTCATTATTTTTAGTTTGTTCACTTAGCTTTTCTTGTTGTTTTTTAAGACTATCTAATTGTGTTATAGCTTCTTGAAGTTTTTGATCAAACTCCATTTGTTTGAATATTTCTAAATCTCTATCCAATTGTTTTTCAAGATCTTTATTATTCATTTCCATTTTCTCAAGCATATCTTGAGCATCTTCTTTTTTGACTTCTTCCTCCATCATCTTTTGCAATTCCTTCATCATCTCTTTCATTTCAGGAGTCATTAGCTTATCAAAAAGCTCTTGAAGTTGTTTCTGTTTTTCTAGTAGTCGCTCATCTTCTTTGGACAGTTCTTTGTTTTTTTGTTTCGATTGTTCTTGCTGTTTTTGTACTTCTTTAATGTTATCCATGAGCTTTTTATACTCTTTCAATAGCTCTTTGAGTTCTTCTTTGTCTTGCCAATCCAATTCTTTTTTAGCAATCAGTTTCTTATTTAATTTAGCGGCTTTTTTATTTATTTCTTGCGCATCTTTAATGCTTTTATCCATTTGTTTTTTAAGATTAGCATTAATTTCATTTCTTGCACTATCAATTTCATTTAGACTGGCCTTTTTGGCTGATTTAATAATGGTTTTAGCTGCTTTATTACCATTTATAGCATCATTATCCCAAACCTCAAAATAGTAGCTTATCTTCTCCCCTTCCTTAATTTTTAAACTATCTAAATTTATATAATAATAAAACTTCTGATGATTAATTCCTCTTTGAAAATCAATTGTAAGATTCTCAAATTCATTTGATTTATTGTTCTTTTTCCATTTAAAATATAGATTAGAAAAACCATAATCATCTGATATTGTTCCTTGAAAATATATCTTTTTATTATCTGTTGAGTCTCTATATTCAGCTATTCTAATATTGGGATATTGGTCGTTCACAATATCAATATTATAAACTAAAGTATCTGCAATATTTATATACTTATTGTATGGAATCAATTTGTATTTAGTGTTTTCAAGAATTTTAATTTTTGAAGTTTCGATATTATCTTTCTCAGTAATAAGTCTATAGGTTTTATTATTGAAAATAATATTTAAGCTATCTAAATCTTTTGTTACAAAGTTCCACTTTAAACGAGTTCCTATTGGAATAGTAATATCGCCTGCATTTTTGATGGTTTCTTTTTTTCTATTCAGATAATTAGGATAATCAATATCAATGGAAAAAGAAATGATTTTAGGTTTTGGTTGAACTATTAGTTCGTATATAGGTGAATTGAATTTACCTGATTTAAAATAGAATGATTTATTATTTAGAAGCTTTTTGAAAGTATATTCAAATCCTATTTTACTAGTACTCTTAACTTTAAAGGGGTAGTTATCTATTACAATAAATACTTCATTAGGAATGGTATTCCCAGTTATTTTAACTTCTAATGTAAAATCTGCTGCTTGTAAACATTCCAATTTATCATTAATAATTTCAAATTGAAAGGGAGCTTTTTCAATAAATTCTTTATCATAATTAATAATTCTATTGGAAGAATCAGTTATTGCGTTTGGTGAATACCATGCTACAAAAAGTAAAATAATAAGTGGTGGCAGAAAATATTTTAGATACTGTTTGTTTATAGAAAATGAAATAGCTGTATGAAACGGAATAGGAGAAAGAAGTTCTGTTTTTTGATCAATTGCAGCTTCCAATATCCATAAATCACTTTGATTTATGCCATCAAACTCGTTATATAACTGCAATGTATTGAGTAATTTATCATCAATATTAGGAAAGTGATTTCCAATAAGTTTTGCTGCTTCTGTATTGCTTAACCTTTTACTTAGTTTGAATAAACCAGCTAAAGGCCTTAGAATATAAAAGAATAGAATAAAAGCACCACTAAGTACATAAGAGTAAAAAAGAAATGTACGAAAAGTTTTACTAAGATGAAGGTTATACTCAATGGCGATAACTAAAAGAAAGAAACTAATAAACAAGGCCATACTTAGAAGAAAGCCCTTAATTAGTTGGTTTTTATAATACTTACGTATAAAAACCTCAATTTTCTTAATTATGTAGTTAAAGTTTTTGCTCACAGAGCGAAAATACTAATTTCAGCTTGATAAAAAACGAAGATAATTCACTGATAATTTCTTATAGCCACTAATTTAAAATTTGTTTCAAACTATTAGTATTCTCATCCTTAAATTGGAAGAAAACCTCTGCTTTATAAGAACTTTCTGGTTCATATTTAATTACTGATAATTTGCGTTTCATTTTAAACTCATCATTATAAGTAGAATCAAAAAAGCTTTGCGTTTCTTTTGAATAATTAGAATAATCCATATTTATTTTTGCATAAACTGGATATTTTTTGAGATGTGCTCCTATATCCGAATTAGCTAATGATGGTTTAAGCTTTGCTTTTCTTGTAAAATTAACAATTACATTTTTGTCATTAGTAAGTAGTATATAATTATCTAGCATCGCAATATAGTCGTCACCATTTTCATCAAAAAGCACATAATAACCATCTATCATTTCTGGTTCATTATCGCTAAACTGTTTAAGAAACCATTGATAAACCTCTTTGTCATCCATTTTTACAGCAATAGTATACATCCATTTTGGCTGTAAATGAGTAGATGGTGTAGCGGAAGTATCAAAAACATTCTCCACTTGTTCGATATGCACATCGTGAACATTTATTATTACTTCTCCTGCAAAAGCCTTCAATACCTTTTCTAATTTTATATTTGTTGAAGCTTCAAGCATTTGTTCCATACCCTTAGTATCAACTTGGCGTTCAGCATAAAGTTTCTTAATCATTCTATAAAACTCATAAGGGTCTATTGCAAAAGACAGATTAAAAATACTATTTGCAGGAATAATATCTAGCATTTTTTCATCAAAATCTTTTTTAATAACATGATAGTCTTCAATTAAGTTTTTAAGGTCATCAGGTAGAATTAGTTCTGATTCCATAACCGCTTTACCATCCTGAAAATTAGTGTAAAAATGATAACCAATGCCTTTAAGTTTAATTGGAGATTGCATTTGAACAATGGTTCTATATTCATTTGGAATTTGAGTTTCTAGAAAATCAGTCCCTACCCAAAGGCTAATATCTTTTTGTTTTGAGAAAAATTCAACGAAATCATCATTTTTGGCTAATGAATTGCCAACCTTTTGATTTATAAGGTTTGAAGAAAATTTCTTAAGATATTTATTATGAGATCTACCTTTTGTTTGACTTATTGCAATAGCTGTTTCTGTATTCCATGCAAGAATGCTTTTTGCATCTTTCTTCTTTTTTATGAGAAAATGAATGCCATCTTCTTCTATTATCTCCATAGAATCTGTTTTATTTTCAATTATTTTCTTAATCATTTCTTGGAATTTCTTACTGTCAGCAAGTTGAAAGTTTATGCCAATACTTTGATTGTAGCCCTTATGTTGATTATTTTTGAAAAAGAATACATTCTTACTTAAATTGATGCCACTCTCTTCGCTATCATTAAAAATATAATTGAATTTAGAAAAATGTTCAGAATTTTCATCAGTCATATTATTAACAAAGCTTTTATAGGCTTTAGTTTCTGCAATATTTTTAATACCACTTTTAATTTGAAGTTGACTTGGAATAAATGTGAATACAATATTGGCTGTTTCAGGTAAATGTCTTAAAGACTCATCTTTTTTGGTACAAGATGTAAAAAATAATATTGATAGTACGAGTGCAATACTTAATGCTTTTTTCATTTTTATAGTTTTAAGTTAATTTTGTTTTTGTCCATTTTCCATTGTTGAATATCATTTGATGCCTATAACCAGCTTTTAATGCAATATCGATAGCAATATCGTAAGCCCCGGAAAGTTCTGTAATGCTATGAGCATCAGAACTAATAACGATTGGAATATCAAGCTTATTGCTCATTTTTAGAATTTCCGGAGAAGGAAAGCTTGTATGCCATTTGTTTTTATATAATCCTCTGGTATTGACTTCAATAATGCCATTATTTTCTTTAATTACAGCTAAAGTTTTTATTATCTCTTCTTGATACCACTCTTCCGACTCATTAAAAAATTCACCTGCAGTATTCATCACTACTTTATCCAAATGACCAATAATATTGGGTTTCTGTGTACTAACCATCTCTCTTATTTGATTGTAGTATGACGTGATAGCCTCCTTAATGTTACCAGAGAAAATGGAATTAAAATTATTTTGACATTCTTCTTTGTTCCCATCAATAAACCAAAGTTTATTATTTGCTTTATTTAATACAAGATGTATGGATCCAATGGTGAAATCTAAATCTAATAATTCATTAAAATGACTGAATGAATATGTTAAATTAGGAATATAATCCATCTCTAGTGATTTAAAAACATTGATTTCATTTGAAAATAGATCTCTTATTTTATCAATTTCAGTAGAATAATTCTCTAATTGTTGATAACTAATACTCCATTTATTGTTTTTTTTTATTGGAGCGTGGCTAGAAATTCCAATATGTGAAACACCCTGAAGAACAGCATTATACACCATTTCTTCAATAGTGTTTTGTCCATCGCAATAGGAATTATGAGTATGATAACAAAGTTTTTTATGCATAAAAGCAAAGGTTTTTTAACAATGAGTCGTCTATTAGTTAAGAAGTAGTAAATGGCTACTTATTGTATAGTGTGTAAATATATAAAATAAATTATCATGACAAAGAAAGTTAAAGACAAGACAAACAAACTTTTGGCTATTTATGGAGCTGCAATGGTATTAGTAATTATCATAACAGTACTTACAACATAACAGAATCTTATAATAGTTAATTGTTTCGTTTACAGAAATTGTAGGAGATTTCTCTAGGTAAGCAAGAATTATTTTAAAACATCTTCTAAAAAATATCGGCGTTTCAAATTTAATATTTGAAACGCCTTTGGTTGTTCGTGGATGTTTATAGTAATATTCTCCTACTTCTTTGCAAAAGCTAGTTTAATTTTATTTCCTAAAATATACATTACAGGAACTAGAATTAAAGTCATAAAAGTAGCGAAAGTTAATCCAAAAATAACCGTCCAAGCCATTGGTCCCCAGAAGTCTGCATTTTCACCACCGATATAGAAATTTGGTTGGTATTTGGTAAGCATATCGCCAAAGCTAATATTCATACCAATAGCCATTGGTACAAGGCCAAGAACAGTTGTAATTGCAGTAAGAAGAACAGGGCGTAAGCGTGTTTTACCAGCTTCAACTACACATTGAATTGAATCTTCAATAGTTAAATTATCGATTAAACTTAAGCCAAGATCCATACGTTTTCTGTTTTTAAGTAGGTCGATATAGTCGATAAGTACTATGGCATTATTTACTACGATACCCGCTAGTGAAATAATTCCAATACCTGTCATGATAATAACCATATCCATATTGAAGCTTGCCAAACCGCCAAATACACCAATAGTACTAAATAAAACACTAACCATAATAATAAATGGTTTTGCAATTGAATTGAACTGAGTAACAAGTATTAAGAATATTAAAGCAATTGCAATAGTTAATGCTTTCATTAAGAAGGCTGAAGCTTCACCTTGGTCTTTTTGTTCTCCAGTAAAAGCTATTTTATAGCCTTCGGGTAATTCTGTACCCTCAAGAACAGCTTGTATTTGTTTGTTTATTAAATTAGCATTAAACCCTTCTAAAATATTAGAATACAAAGTAATAACTCGTTTCATGTCTTTTCTATTAACAGAGCCATAAGTATTACTATATGAAATGTCAGCAACGGCTGAAACAGGAATTTCCATTACTTTACCTCTATTATTTCTAAAAATAACTTTTTGGTTCATCAATGAGCTAATCTGATTTCTTTGATTTTTTGAATACCTCAATCTTATGGGATATTTATCTTCCCCATCTTTAAAATCTGATATTTCTTTACCAAATAATGAAGTACGAATACTTGATCCAATTTGAGCAGTAGAAAGTCCAAAACGACGAGCTTTTTCTCTGTCAATATTTACAATTAGCTCTGGTTTTCCATCGTCAAGATCTTTTTTAAGGCCTTCAATACCTGGAATATTTGCATTTTCAATTATCGACATTATTGAATCAGAATAGCCAATAAGTTTAGCATAATTTTTACCCGAAATTTCAATATTAATAGGTTTTCCTGTTGGTGGTCCCATTTTATTCTTTTCGATAGAAATAAGTACACCGGGGTATTTTCCAACAAGAGAATCTGAAAGTTCTTTCATTATTTCCACTGACGAACGATGGTTTTTTCTTTCATCATAATCAATAAGAGTAACGGTGATAAGTGCTTTTTCGGGAGTATTACCAAAAGATTGTTCTCTTTCACCAACGGCACCTTTTCCAACTACGGTAAGTACAGACTTAAGAATTGCAGAATCTTTTTCAAGTATTCTATTTATCTTTTTATCGATATCATCGGCAAAAGTATTGGTAGCATTAATATCTGTTCCTATAGGCTTTTTGATCGTTATA
>Ga0256827_10000800_pt1 | contig 19816 bp, 28 predicted proteins | sample CV84metaG_FD_185977 | JGI IMG/M metagenome (GOLD analysis project Ga0256827, IMG submission 185977) | Hydrothermal vent microbial communities from East Pacific Rise, Pacific Ocean - CV84 | ecosystem: Environmental > Aquatic > Marine > Hydrothermal vents | place: Pacific Ocean: East Pacific Rise... | reverse complement strand
CTAAACGATAAATTAGAATAAGCGATAAAGTAAGAATAATACGATTACGTAATTCTTCAATATGCCAAATATTCTTAAGAGTTTCTATAAATTTCTTCATCTGATATTATAGTTTATTTGCAACTCCGCCTGCAGCTTCGATAGCTTTTAGAGCAGTTGCAGTATATGCGTGTGCGTGAATTTCAACTTTAGCTTTTAGCTCACCACGACCTAATATCTTAATTAGATCTCTTTTGTTAGCAATACCGTTTTCAACAAATACTTCCATATTAAAAGTACTTATCCCCTTCTTATCAAATAAATCTTGAATAACATCAATATTTACACCTTGATATTCCACACGGTTAAAGTTTTTAAATCCAAATTTTGGCACACGACGATAAAGAGGCATTTGCCCTCCTTCAAAACCAGCCTTACGGCTATAACCTGAACGAGATTTTGCACCTTTATGTCCACGAGTTGAAGTACCACCTCGAGTAGAGCCTTGACCTCTACCGATTCTCTTTCTCGTTTTAATTGATCCTTCTGCAGGTTTAAGACTACTTAAATCCATTGCTATATAGTATTAAATATTATTGACTAAATTTCTTCTACGCTAAGCAAATGCTTAACTTTATTGATCATTCCCAATACTTGAGGGCTAGCTTCAACTTCACGAGCTCTGTTCATCTTGGTAATACCAAGAGCAATCAAAGTACGTTTTTGACGAGCTGGGCGGTCAATACCGCTCTTTATTTGTTTAATTCTTAATTTCTTCATTTCATAACGAATTTGAACGTGCAAAAATACAATAATTTCTGCTACGTAAATTAACCATTAAAAACTTTATCTAAAGTAACTCCTCTCATTTCTGCAACCTTCTGTGGGTCACGTAATTGAGAAAGGGCATCTATTGTAGCTTTTACTACTGAGTGAGGATTTGACGAACCTTTTGACTTAGCCAAAACGTCAGTTACACCAACACTCTCTAGTACAGCACGCATAGCACCACCAGCAATTACACCGGTACCGTGAGATGCAGGTTTAATAAAAACTCTTGCACCACTATACTTTCCAGATTGCTCATGAGGAATAGTACCTTTATATACAGGAACAGTTATTAAATGTTTTTTAGCGTCATCAACACCTTTAGCTATAGATGAAGTAACTTCACCTGCTTTACCTAAACCGTAACCAACAACGCCGTTTTCATTTCCAACAACTACTACAGCTGAAAAACTGAAAGTACGACCCCCTTTAGTAACTTTTGTTACTCTTTGGATACTTACCACGCGATCTTTAAATTCTACATCGCTGGATTTTACTCTATTATCATTCGTTCTTGCCATAATTCCTTAAAATTTAAGTCCTCCCTCTCTTGCACCATCAGCTAATGCTTTAACTCTACCATGGAATAAATAACCACCACGGTCGAAGACTACAGTTTCTACTTCTGCTTCTTTAGCTTTCTCAGCCAACAATTGACCTACTAATTTAGCTTGTTCTACTTTATTAACTGTTTTAGATGCAATGTTCTTATCGATAGAAGAAGCTGAAGCTAGTGTTGTACCTTCTGCATCATCAATGATTTGAGCATAAATTTGCTTATTGCTTCTAAATACACTCAATCTAGGACGCTCAGATGTTCCTGAGATCTTTCCACGTATTTTTGTACGAACCCTAGATCTTTGAATTGATCTTTTTGATTTCATCGTGCTATTAGATTATTATTATTACTTAGCAGCTGTTTTACCTGCTTTTCTTCTTATTTCTTCTCCTAGGTATCTAACACCTTTACCTTTATAAGGCTCTGGCTTACGTAAAGAACGAATCTTTGCCGCAACTTGACCAATTAATTGTTTATCTGCAGAAGTAAGAATAACTAATGGATTCTTTCCTTTAGCAGATTCTGTTTCAACTTTAACTTCACTAGGGACTTGAAAGTAAATGTGGTGAGAAAATCCTAAAGATAAATCTAAAACTTGTCCTTTATTAGTAGCACGGTAACCCACACCAACTAATTCTTGAACAATCTTATATCCTTCAGAAACTCCAATAACCATATTATTTAGTAAAGAACGATATAAACCATGTTTAGAACGAGTTTCTTTAGTCTCGTCATTACGATTTACAATAATATTTCCTTCTTCAATAACAACGTTAATGTTTCCATCAATTTCTTGAGTCAACTCTCCTAATTTTCCTTTTACTACAATCGTATCACCTTTAACGCTGATTTCAACTCCTTGAGGAATTGCGATTGGTAATTTTCCTATTCTTGACATATTCTATCTCTTTTGAAAAATTAGCTTACATAACATAAAACTTCACCACCTACATTCAATTTGCGTGCTTCTTTATCAGTAATAACGCCTTTTGAAGTAGAAATAATTGCGATACCTAATCCGTTTAATACGCGAGGTATCTCTCTAGAATTAGTATATTTACGCAAACCAGGTTTACTAATACGTACTAAAGATACAATTGCAGACTGTTTAGTCTCTGGGTGATATTTTAATGCAATTTTAATTGTTTTTTGTACTCCTACTCCTTCATCTACAAATTTATAACTAAGAATATAACCTTTATTATATAAAATTTTGGTTATTTCTTTTTTTAAATTTGAAGAAGGCACTTCGACTACTCTGTGCTTTGCTGCTACAGCGTTTCTAACTCTAGTCAAGTAATCTGCTATTTGATCGGTTACCATCTTAAATAATTTTAATTGTTAAATATAATAATATGAAGGACTACCAGCTGGCTTTTTTCACACCAGGGATAAGACCATTCAAAGCCATTTCTCGGAAATTAATACGAGAAACACCGAATTGGCGCATATATCCTCTAGGACGTCCACTTAATTGACAACGATTGTGTAAGCGCACTGGGCTAGCATTTTTAGGAAGTTTTTGTAAACCTTCGAAATCGCCTGCTTCTTTAAGTGCAGCTCTTTTAGCAGCATATTTTGCCACCATTTTTTGTCTTTTACGCTCACGCGCTTTCATTGATTCTTTTGCCATTATTTCTTATTTTTTAAATGGTAAACCAAACTCTTTAAGTAAAGCAAATGCTTCTTCGTCATTCTTAGCAGTAGTAACAAAGGTTATATTCATTCCTTGAATTCTACTTACTTTATCAAGTACAATCTCTGGAAAGATTAATTGTTCTGGAATACCCATAGTATAATTACCATGACCATCAAAACCTTTATTATTAATACCACGGAAGTCTCTAGTACGAGGCAAAGAAACAGCTACAAAACGATCTAAAAATTCATACATTCTTTCTCTACGAAGAGTAACACGAGCACCAATGCCCATACCTTTTCTCAACTTAAAGTTAGAAATATCTTTTCTAGAATAAGTTTTAATAGCTTTTTGACCAGCTATCATAGTTAGTTCTACGATTGTACCATCCAATAATTTCTTATCAGTAATAGCAGCACCTACTCCTTGGTTAAGAGAAATCTTAACTAGTTTTGGAACTTGCATCACAGACTTATAATTAAATTGTTTCATCATTGCTGGAACAATTTCGTCTGTATATTTATCTTTTAATCTTGGTGAATATTCCATTATTTGATTACCTCCCCTGATTTTTTAGAATAACGTTGAATTTTTCCATCTTCAATACGGCGACCTACTCTAGTAGCATTACCTTTAGCATCAACAAACATTAAGTTTGAGATATTAATAGCAGCTTCTTGAGGGATAATTCCACCTTGAGGATGTTCGGCATTCGGCTTAGTATGCTTAGATACCATATTAACACCTTCGACTAAGGCTTTATTTTTAGCAGGAAATACTTCAAGTACTTTACCTTGCTTACCTTTGTCGCGGCCAGCGATAACCTTTACGGTATCGTTTTTCTTTATTTTGACTTTAACACTCATTTTATATCTTATATATGGTTAAACCTTATAATACTTCAGGAGCAAGAGAAACTATTTTCATAAATTTCTTCTCACGTAGCTCACGAGCTACAGGGCCAAAAATACGAGTTCCCATCATTTCACCAGTAGTGTTAAGCAGTACAACTGCATTATCATCAAAGCGAATATAAGATCCATCATTACGACGAGTCTCTTTTTTGGTACGAACTACTACTGCTTTAGCCACAGTTCCTTTTTTAACATTGCCGTTAGGAATAGCATTTTTTATTGCTACTACCACCTTATCACCAATACGGGCATAACGTTTTCCTGTACCGCCAAGAACTCGAATAATCAAAACTTCTCTGGCGCCACTATTATCGGCTACTAATGCTCTAGATTCTTGTTGTAACATAATTATTTAGCTCTTTCAATGATTTCGACTAATCTCCAACATTTGTTCTTACTAAGTGGACGTGTTTCCATAATTTTAACAGTATCACCAATTCCACAATCGTTTTTTTCGTCGTGAGCTAAGTATTTCTTAGACTTCTTAACGAATTTACCGTACATCGGGTGCTTTACTTTTCTTTCAATAAGAACAGATATACTTTTATCCATTTTATCGCTAACGACAACACCAATACGTTCTTTTCTTAAATTTCTGCTTTCCATCATTCTACAGATTAATATTATTTATTAGAAGCTTCAATTTCTCTACTCCTAAGTTCAGTCATGATACGTGCAATAGTTTTGCGGATACCTTTTATTGACTGAGGATTTTCAACAGGACTCACAGCATGATGCAATTTAGTTTTAGTGTAAAACAATTGCTCTTCACTTAAACGCTCTTGCAAATCGGCTGTAGCCATTTCTTTGATTTCTTCTTGTTTCATTGCTTTCTTAATTTAAAATAATCAATTAAACAAACCGATACTACTCAGCGTAATCGTTTCGTACTATGAATTTAGTTTTAACTGGTAATTTCTGTGCTGCTAGACGCAATGCTTCTTTAGCTACTTCGTAAGGTACACCTTCTGCTTCGAAGATAATTTTACCTGGTTTGCAACGAGCAACAAACATTTCTGGAGCTCCCTTACCTTTACCCATTCTCACCTCTGCAGGTTTCTTAGTAATTGGTTTATCAGGAAATACTCTAATCCAAATTTGTCCTTCACGTTTCATATAACGAGTAACTGCCTGACGAGCAGCTTCAATTTGACGTCCAGTAAGCCAGTTTTCTTCAAGGGATTTTATTCCAAAAGCACCGAAAGCTAATTGTGCCCCACGGGTCACATTACCTTTCATTCTCCCTTTCTGCATTCTTCTGAACTTGGTTTTCTTTGGCTGTAACATTATTACAAAATTTTTACGTTTCTAATATAAAACTATTAACGGTTTCTTTTATGAGAGGGTTTTCTTCTAGATTTCTTAGCTCCACCTTTTTCAACAGTACCAGCAATACTAAGATCACGTTTACCATAAACTTCGCCTTTAAAAATCCAAACTTTTACACCAAGCAAACCATAGGTTGTTTGAGCTTCTACCAACGCATAATCGATATCAGCACGGAGCGTATGTAACGGAATACGTCCCTCTTTATACATTTCACTACGAGCCATTTCTGCACCACCTACACGACCAGATACAAGAACCTTAATTCCTTCTGCACCTACACGCATTGATGAGCTAATAGCCATTTTTATTGCACGGCGATATGAAACTCGACCTTCAATTTGCTGAGCAACTGATTGTGCCACAAGATAAGCATCTAATTCTGGACGCTTAACTTCAGAAATATTAATCTGAATTTCTTTACCTGTTAATTTCTTTAATTCTTCCTTAAGTTTATCTACTTCAGAACCTTGCTTACCGATAATAATACCCGGACGTGCCGTATTTATAGTTACGGTAATCAACTTTAGGGTACGTTCGATGTAAACTTTTGCAACACTTGCCTTAGCAAGACGAACAAAAAGATATTTTCTAATTTTGTTGTCTTCTATAAGCTTAGCTTCAAAATTTTTGCCACCAAACCAGTTAGAATCCCATCCTTTGATGTATCCTAATCTTAAACCTATTGGATTTGTCTTTTGACCCATTATCGTTTATTTAATTGTTTGTAACTTCAGAGTTAACTTCTACTCTACTATCTAAATGTAAAGTAACATGATTCGAACGTTTACGAATACGGTGAGCACGACCTTGAGGTGCTGTACGAATTCTTTTCAACTGACGTCCAGAATCTACAAATATATTGCTAATATATAACTGAGCATCTTCCATTCTTACGCCTTCATTTTTAGCTTGCCAATTGGCAATAGCGCTTAATAAAAGTTTGTATAAACGACCAGAAGCTTCTTTTGGTGAATGCTTAAGTATGGCTAATGCTTGTTCAACATTTACTTTACGTACCAAATCCGCTACGATTCTCATCTTACGTGGAGAAGTAGGAACATCTACTAACCTAGCAAAGTAAGTAGATTTATTTGCTTCCTTGCGAACTTCTGCACTATTATGTTTTCTAACTCCCATTTCTATAGAATTTATTTCTTGCCTTTATTTTTACTACCAGCATGACCACGGAATGTACGAGTAGGTGAAAATTCACCTAACTTGTGGCCTACCATATTCTCAGTTATATATACAGGAACAAACTTGTTACCATTATGAACTGCAATTGTCAATCCAACGAAGTCTGGAGAGATCATAGATGATCTTGACCAAGTTTTAATAGTAGACTTTTTGCCTGCTTCCTGATTTGCCAATACCTTACGTTCTAATTTGTAATGTATATATGGACCTTTTTTTAACGAACGACTCATATGCTAAATCTTCTAAAATTATTTGTTCTTTCTATCAATGATATACTTATTCGATGGATTCTTCTTAGCTCTAGTTCTGAAACCTTTAGCTGGAATACCATTACGTGATCTTGGATGTCCACCTGTTGCACGGCCTTCACCACCACCCATTGGGTGATCGACAGGGTTCATGTTAACTGGCTTAACTCTTGGACGACGTCCGAACCATCTTGTACGACCTGCTTTTCCACTTCTTTCAAGACTATGATCTGGATTACTTACCACACCAATAGACGCTTTACAAGTTTGAAGAATCATTCTTGTTTCACCTGAAGGAAGTTTAATAATAGCAAATTTACCTTCACGTGTCATAAGTTGAGCATAACTACCAGCACTACGTGCCATCTTAGCTCCTTGACCTGGACGCAATTCAATATTATGAATTATTGTACCAAAAGGAATATCACTTAAAAACATTGCGTTACCAACTTCTGGAGCTACTTTCTTTCCAGAAATCACTTTCTGGTCTACAGTTAATCCATTAGGAGCGATGATATAACGTTTCTCACCATCAGCATAAACTAGAAGTGCAATTCTTGCAGTACGATTTGGATCGTATTCTATTGTTTTAACTGTAGCAGGAATGCCGTCTTTATCGCGCTTGAAATCGATAATACGATATTTCTTCTTATGACCACCACCAATATAGCGCATAGTCATTTTTCCTTGGTTATTTCTACCACCTGATCTTTTCATAGGAGCCAACAAACTCTTTTCTGGGGTAGCTGTTGTAATGTCATCGTAATCGCTAATTATCTTGTAGCGTTGACTTGACGTTGTTGGTTTGAATTTCTTTAAAGCCATCTCTATATTATACTAGATATTACTGTAAAAATCAATACTTTGACCCTCGGCTAAGGTAACAATTGCCTTCTTAAAGGCTTTAGTTCTACCAGATATATATCCAGCCTTAGTAGAACGAGCTTTGGTCTTTCCTGAATAATTCATCGTATTAACAGCGATTACTTCTACATCGTAAAGATCTTCAACTGCTTTTTTAATCTGAATTTTATTAGCCCTATTATCAACGATGAATCCGAAGCGAGAAAGTTTCTCACTTAATTGGTTCATCTTTTCAGATATTATTGGCTTTTCTATGATATTCATCTCTGTAATGTTTATGATTTTTGAAACCTTCTCTTATTTACTAAACATCTTTTCTAACTCACTAAAAGAGCTCTCTGGCATAATGACTTTATTAGCATTTAATACGTCATAAGTATTAATACTATCAGCCAATGTTACCTTAGATTTTTGAATATTACGAGCTGAAAGATATACATTAGAATCGATTTTAGGCAATACTAATAATACTTTCTTTCCAGTTAATTCAAATCTATTTAGTAAATCAACATATTGTTTTGTTTTGATACTCTCAAAAGTAAAATCCTCAACAACTAAGATCTCATTCTGCTTTGCTTTATATGTAAGAGCAGATAAACGAGCTAATTGCTTAACTTTTTTATTGATCTTAAAGCTATAGTTACGAGGTCTAGGTCCGAAAGCACGAGCACCACCACGTAATAAAGGGCTTTTAATATCACCCATACGTGCTGTTCCTGTTCCTTTTTGACGTTTTACTTTTCTTGTACTACCTGATAATTGAGAACGCTCTTTTGCACTATGTGTACCTTGGCGTTTATTTGCTTGGATTAATTTCACATCCAAGTAAATAGCGTGATCATTTGGCTCTATGCCAAATATACTGTCGTTAAGTTTAATCTTACGACCTGCCTCTTCTCCTGAAATTTTATATACTACTAATTCCATCTCTCTAAAATTACATATGAACCATTAGGACCTGGAATAGAACCTTTCACGATAATGATATTCTTTTCCTTAACAACTTTAAGCACTTGTAAATTGATTGCTTTAACACGATTACCACCAGTTTGTCCAGCCATACGCATACCTTTAAATACACGTGATGGATATGAACTTGCACCGATAGAACCTGGAGCTCTTAATCTGTTATGCTGACCGTGAGTTGCATCGTTAACACCCTTAAAGTTATAACGCTTAACAACACCTTGAAATCCTTTTCCTTTAGAATTTCCAGCTACATCAACAAATTCTCCTTCGTTAAATACATCTACATTTACTACATCACCAACTTTTCGAGGATCCTCAAAACGAGTAAACTCAACTAGTACTTTTTTAGGAGTAGTACCTGCTTTTTTAAAGTGTCCCATCATAGCTTTTGGAGTATTCTTCTCCTTAGCCTCATCATAGGCAAGCTGAACGGCGCTATAGCCATCAACTTCTACAGTTTTAACTTGTGTTACTACACAAGGACCAGCTTCGATTACTGTGCATGGGAGATTTGCCCCAGAGGCATCAAATAAGCTAGTCATACCTATTTTCTTTCCAATTATTCCTGACATTATTTCTTAATGTTAAAATTTAATTACACTTTGATTTCTACTTCAACACCACTTGGAAGTTCTAACTTCATTAGTGCGTCAATTGTTTTTGAAGTAGTACTGTAAATATCTAATAAACGCTTATAAGTTGAATACTCAAACTGCTCACGTGCTTTCTTGTTTACGAAAGTAGATCGCAATACTGTATAAATCTTCTTATTAGTAGGCAATGGAATTGGTCCATTTACTATAGCGCCTGTAGACTTTACTGTCTTTACAATTTTAGCAGCTGATTTATCAACTAAGTTGTAATCGTAAGACTTTAATTTTATTCTAATTTTCTGACTCATATCTCTTTAATATGAAAGTTTATTTATTGATTATTTCTTCAGCAATTGCATCTGGAACTTGATCATAATGATCAAATGTCATTGTAGATGTGGCACGTCCAGATGATATAGTTCTTAAAGCAGTAACATATCCAAACATATTTGAAAGTGGAACCATTGCTTTAATATTCTGAGTACCATCTTTAGCTTCAACACCTTCAACCATACCACGGCGTTTATTCAAGTCTCCAATAATATCTCCCATATATTCATCAGGAGTTACTACTTCAACTTTCATAATTGGCTCAAGTAATGCTTTCTTAAGTTTAGCAGTAGCTGCTTTGAAACCCATTTTTGCACCTAATTCAAAAGAAAGGGCATCAGAGTCAACAGCATGATACGAGCCAAAGAAAAGTCTTACTTTCATACTATCGATTTCGTAACCAGCTAAAGGACCATTAACCATTGCAGCTTTAAATCCTTTCTCAACAGATGGAATATATTCTTTAGGAACAACACCACCTTTTACTTGATCGATAAATTGTAAACCTTCAACGCCTTCATCAGCTGGTCCAATTTCAAATTGGATATCAGCAAACTTACCACGTCCACCAGATTGTTTCTTATAAACCTCGCGATGTTCAACACTAGAAATAAGAGCTTCTTTGTATGCTACTTGAGGTAGACCTTCATTACACTCAACATTAAACTCACGACGTAAACGGTCGATAAGAATATCAAGGTGAAGTTCACCCATACCACTAATAATAGTTTGTCCACTATCTTCGTCAGTACGTACTTTAAAAGTAGGATCTTCCTCAGCTAATTTAGCTAATGCTGTTCCCAATTTATCAATATCTTTTTGAGTTTTAGGCTCAATAGCAATACTAATAACAGGATCAGGGAATTCCATTGATTCAAGAATTATAGGACTTTTCATTGCACAAAGTGTATCACCTGTACGAATAGTTTTAAATCCAACAGCAGCACCAATATCACCAGCCTCAATTTTATCAAGAGGATTTTGTTTATTAGCGTGCATTTGCATAATTCTAGAAATACGTTCTTTTTTACCAGTACCAGTATTCAATACATATGAACCAGCTTCAAGCGTACCTGAATAAACTCTAAAGAATGCAATACGACCAACAAATGGGTCAGTAGCAATTTTAAAAGCAAGAGCAGAAAATGGCTCATCAGCTTTAGCGGCTCTCATTTCTGTTTTCTCAGTATCAGGATTAAAACCTTCAACAGCATCAACATCAACAGGGCTAGGTAAGAATTCGATGATATTATCTAATAACATCTGAACTCCTTTATTTTTGAATGCAGAACCACACATTACAGGAGTGATACGCATATCAATAGTAGCTTTACGAATATGATGCATCATTTCCTCTTCAGTAATTGAATCAGGATCATCCATATATTTCTCTAAAAGCTCATCACTTTCTTCAGCGACACCTTCTATAAGTTGTGCTCTATATTGAGCAGCTTTTTCAACTAAATCTTCTGGAATAGGAATTTCAGTTACAGTAACACCAGAATCTGAATCATCCCAAACAAAAGCTTTGTTCTTAATCAAGTCAACAACTCCTTTAAAATGTTCTTCAGCACCGATAGGAATTTGAATTGGAACAGGGTTAGCTTTAAGTCTCTCACGAATTTGCTCTACAACTTGATAAAAATCAGCACCAGAACGGTCCATCTTATTAACGAAGCTTAAACGAGGAACTTTATACTTTGTAGCTTGTCTCCAAACAGTTTCAGATTGTGGCTCAACACCACCAACTGCACAGAAAAGAGCTACAGCACCATCAAGAATACGTAACGAACGCTCTACTTCAACAGTAAAGTCTACGTGACCTGGGGTATCAATAATATTAATTTTATTTTGAATATCTTTATAATTCCAAAATACAGTAGTAGCAGCAGAAGTAATTGTTATACCTCTTTCTTGCTCTTGCACCATCCAGTCCATTGTAGCAGCACCATCATGTACCTCTCCAATTTTATAGCTTTTGCCAGTATAATAAAGAATACGCTCAGTAGTAGTAGTTTTTCCCGCATCAATGTGGGCCATAATACCGATATTCCTTGTATGTTTTAAGTTACTTGCCATTTCTTATCTTGCTACTAATTAAAATCTAAAATGTGAGAATGCTTTATTAGCTTCAGCCATACGATGAGTATCTTCTTTCTTTTTGAAAGCAGTACCCTCCTCTTTATAAGCTGATAAAATTTCTCCGGCCAATTTTTGACCCATTGTTTTCTCGTGACGTTTACGAGAAGCACCTATTAGTGATTTAATACCAATAGACTCTTTACGTGAAGCATAAATCTCTGTAGGAATCTGAAAAGTTGCTCCTCCGATACGACGACTCTTAACCTCAACGGCAGGAGTTACGTTAGCTAATGCTTTTTTAAATACGTCAACAGGATTCTCCTCTGTTAATCTCTCCTTAACAATATCCATTGCTGAATAGAAAATACTATAAGAAGTATTTTTCTTTCCACCCATCATCATATTATTAACGAACTTAGTAACTAGTATGTCACCAAATTTTGGATCTGGAAGAGTTATTCTCTTTTTTGGCTGTTGTTTTCTCATTTTACACCTTTATTTATTATAATGTAATAATCTTATTTCTTCTTTGGACGCTTAGTTCCATACTTTGAACGACGTTGAGTACGACCATCTACTCCAAGAGTATCTAGTGCACCTCTAACAATATGATAACGAACTCCTGGTAAATCTTTTACTCTACCACCCCTAATCAAAACGATTGAGTGCTCTTGTAAGTTATGACCTTCACCTGGAATATAAGCATTCACTTCTTTTCCGTTAGTCAAACGAACACGTGCTACTTTACGCATTGCAGAATTAGGCTTCTTTGGAGTTGTTGTATAAACACGAACGCAAACACCACGTCTCTGTGGACATGAATCTAACGCTGGAGCCTTGCTCTTGTCGGTCAATTTCTTACGACCTTTTCTAATTAACTGTTGTATTGTTGGCATAATTTAAAATAAATTACTTGCTTCAATTGATTTAATGTTTATTAATTCTCCCTAAAAATGGGAGTGCAAAAGTACAATTAATAACTTAACAATCAGCACATAATAAGAATAATTAACTATTCTAATATATGTCGCTTATTGTCAAAGCATTACAAGCCGTTAGACTTGATTAATATTTAAAAGTATGGTAAAAATTGATAGGAAAGGAATCGTTTACAGACCTAAAGAGCTTGTTTTTCGCTCTTTTGGAACCTATAACGTCTTCACTTATCAGGTTCCTAACAATTGATATTTACTTAATCTGCTTATCATGGATAAATACCCATCAAAAGCGGCTGCAAATATATAAATATTTTTTTATTCACAATATGTTTTTTCAAAATATTTTGAAACATTTTATCACTATTCGTAATTAGCAGATAATTAATATGTTTAGGAAACTATTAACCGCAAATTTATTCTATTAAGCTACTAAAATATTAATATATTACACAAAACAAAGGCAAGTCAGTTGAGTAAACATTGGAAAACACTGCACAAAATACACTGTACAAATAAAATATTTTACTTGTAATAATAATAGTTACTATAATGGTCTTGATTGATTTTTTAATAAGTTAGGAAGAAAGCTTTCTACTACTTGTTGAATTACAATATCTGGTTTTTCCTCTTTAATAATGTCCTCATTTAATTTATGTTTCCACGCATCAAATATTGATACTGATCTCCCAAAACCTTCTTGATAAAACTTTATCATAGCTCCACCAAATGATTCCCTTATTATAAGTAATTTCAAATGATTTACTTTAGGATTCACTCTAACAACTTCGTAATCCCAACCGTAAGGAAATCCATTGGGAACAGCATAACCTGTTTTATTTCCTTTTGTAGCTAGGGACACTGTTTTTCTTTCTAAAATTACATTAATATCTTCATATTCCTCTTTCATATTTAGCATTTGTGCTATATTTCCACCTTTTAATTTCTTTGTTGTTATATTATAATCTTCAATCCTAATATTAGGTATCTGAGGAAAATCCTTTCTCAATTCTTTCATCACTCTTTTTGTTCCAAAGAATGCCCCTAATTCATTCCAGTGATTATCTGTCTTTTTAAACAACAGATATCCAATTTCTTTATTAGACAATACATCTTGAACTACATCAATGAAAGGCACATTGTTTTCGGACAAGTACTTAGTAAGTTGAGTTCTAGGTGTATATTCATTACCTATTTTAAATCTAATGGGAATATACTCAGGATAAATAGTGGTTTTATGAGGCAGAATAACAAAATAATATTTTATTCCTCTCTGAGCACAGTATTCTCTCCTATACTCCAACTCCTCTTTAATGCTTTTAAGCTGAGCCTCTGTAAAATTAGTCTTTCCTTGAAATCCCTCCATACATCTTCTTGCCATGTATAACCAGCCATCATTTCCAATAACTACCTTTTTAGGAAGTGGAGACTTATTAAAAACTCTTCCAGTAAATTTACTGTACTCTTTAATGATTTCATTACGATAAGGAAAATGATCAGTAAAATACTCATCAAATTGAGAAGGAAATGGGTCTAATTTGGCTATCCTAAACTCAGGCATTACTGCCAACTGCCTATTCTCAACTTCATTCTTCTCTTTCTTTTCAGAAATAATAAACATAATACCTATTGAGAAAATAATAAGCAGAAAACTAACAGCTAGTATTTTATATATTCTTTCATTCATAATATTAAAATCTAAAATAAATAAAAGGGTTATATGAATCCGTTAATAGTACTACTGATGACACTACAAATAGCAAGAGTAATATTAATACATAAATAAAAGCTCCTACATTATTAATGAAGTTGTTTCTACTAAACAACTTATCTAAATAAGAATGCAGCCAAGGGAAGAAATTTGACGATCCTAAAATAGCAACTACGAAAACTATGATGAATTCAAGATCAAAATAAGACTGCCAAACATTATCAGTAACACTAGAGTAAAACAATTTACCTATATAATGAAAAGCATCTCTAATATATTCAACTCGAAAAAACACCCATCCTATTACAACAACAAATAAAGCATAAATATGCTGAAGAGGGAACCATAATTTAGACAATATTTTTTCCAAACCAAGACGTTCAATTATTAAAAAGAAACCGTGAAACAATCCCCAAAACAAAAAACTCCAACTTGCACCATGCCAAAATCCTGTTAGTGTAAATACTATTAATAAGTTTAGATAAACCCTCCTAATTGATACTCTCCCTCCTCCAAGTGGAATATATAAATAATCTCTAAACCATGTTGATAAAGAGATGTGCCATCTACGCCAAAACTCTTTAATTGTTTTTGAAATATAAGGAAAGTTGAAATTCTCAAGAAAATCAAAACCAAACATCTTTCCTAAACCTATTGCCATATCAGAGTAGCCAGAAAAATCGAAATAAATTTGAAAAGAGTAAGCAATAATACCCAACCAAGCAGTAGGAGTTGACAGATTAGAATAATCGGAAGCAAATACTTTATCAGCAACTAAGGCAAAATTGTTTGCCAGTAGAACTTTCTTGGAAAGACCAATAATAAATCTTTCCACACCCTCTCCTATTTTACTTAATGAAAAAGTACGTTTAACAAGCTGCTTGGCAATATCGTGATATCGTACAATTGGACCAGCTATTAATTGGGGGAATAATGATATGTATAAGGCAAGATTAACTAAACTTTTTTGGTAAACAACTTCTTTTCTGTAAATATCAACTAGGTATGAAATTGCCTGAAAAGTAAAAAACGATATTCCAATTGGTAAAATAATATTTGGTTGTTTTATTGGATCAAAATTTATTGTAGAGCCAAACTTATTAATATTTTGAATAATAAAATCAGTGTATTTGAACACAACCAATATTAATAGATTAAAACCTACTCCAATCCCGAGAAATAATCTTGATTGAGTTTTCTGAGAAATTAAATATCCAAACAAATAATTAAAAAGAATAGAAATAATAAGTATTGCGGTATAACTAACGCCTCCCCATGCATAAAATATCAGACTTGCAACTAACAAGATTGAGTTTTTATGATTGGCTTTCACAATATAAAAAGCCAATATTGTAATTGGCAAAAAAAGGAATAGAAAAATAGTAGAACTAAAAAGCATAGACTAAGTATTATTAATTGCCATCATTATTATATTATCTCTAACAACATTTCATTTAACTATTACTCTAAGAAGCATTATGCAAATATTATTAAAAGCAAAACTACGAACATAATATATTTAAACAACATATTACACATAAATTTTTGGAAATTATTTATAAAAACACTCTTAGAATAGAAAAAATAAGTATAATTGTTAAAAACACAACAACTGTACACAACTGATATTCTGCATATTGCATCTATATTATTATATTTCATCCAATAATAGAACAAAAAAAACGAAAAACTATTTGCAATTAAAAAAAAATATGTACTTTTGCAGTCCGTTTTACGGGAGTATGACCCATGGTGTAATGGTAGCACTACAGTTTTTGGTACTGTCAGTCAAGGTTCGAATCCTTGTGGGTCAACTAGGGTAAAGTCGAAAACATTATCCTGATGCAAAAGCATCAAAAACAGAAGGAGATTTGATAATAGAGGGGACGGAGAGTCCCCTCTTTTTATTAATAATACATATTGAATGATAGACAAATCAGAAGTAGTACAGCTTGTTGAAGAAAGAATTGAAGAACTCAATTCTAATTTATTTTGGGTTTCAGTGGAAATTGGAAGTGGAAACTTAATAAAGGTTGTATTAGATGGAGATCAAGGAGTAAAGATAGAGCAATGCATCTCTGTAAGTAGAAATGTAGAGCACAATTTGGACAGAGAAGTTGAGGATTTTAGTCTAGAAGTTACATCTTACGGTCTAACACAGCCTTTAATTCTAGAAAGGCAATTTTTAAAATATCTCAACAAATCTGTAGAGGTAAAAACACACGAACAAAATAAGTTTATTGGTAAATTAATTTCATATACTCCAGAGGTTATTGAAATTGAGTTAGAATTAACTAAGAAACAAATTAAAGCAGGAGTTGAATCCAAAAAGAGCTTTAATTTTAATGATATTAAAGAAGTAAAATCAGTAATAAGTTTTAAATAATTTACTATAATGAATAGTTTAAATCTAGTAGAATCTTTTGCGGAATTTAAGGAGTTTAAAAACATTGACCGCCCAACAATGATGCGCATCTTAGAAGATGTATTTCGTAGTACCCTATTGAAGAAATTTGGTACCGACGAAAATTTTGATATTATTGTTAATGTGGACAAGGGTGACTTAGAAATTTGGCATTTTAGAGAAGTTGTTGAAGATGGTAAGGTAGAAGAACCTTATCGTGAAATAGAATATTCTGAAGCAATAAAAATAGAACCAGATTTTGAAGTTGGTGAGGAAGTATCCGAAGAAATAAAGCTAACAGATTTTGGAAGAAGAGAAGTATTAACAATTCGTCAGAATCTTGCTGCTAAAATTCAAGAGTATGAGCGTGAGAATGAGTTTAAGAAATATAAAGATAGAATTGGTGAGGTAATAACTGCTGAGGTATATCAAATATGGAAAAAGGAAATTCTATTGCTTGATGATGAAGACATAGAATTACTTTTACCAAAAACTGAACAAATCCCTTCTGACTTTTTTAGAAAAGGAGAGACAGTAAGAGCAGTAGTATTAAAGGTAGAATTATACAATAATACACCAAGGATTATTCTTTCTCGAACTTCACCTATCTTCCTTGAAAGACTTTTTGAGCAAGAAGTACCTGAAGTATTTGATGGTTTAATCACCATCAAAAACATCGTACGTGAGCCAGGAGAAAGAGCTAAGGTAGCAGTTGAATCTTACGATGACAGAATTGATCCAGTAGGAGCTTGTGTTGGAATGAAAGGTTCTCGTATTCATGGTATTGTTCGTGAATTGAGAAATGAAAATATAGATGTTATTAATTTTACTAATAACACCAACTTATTTATTCAACGTTCTTTGAGTCCTGCTAAAATTTCTAGCATAACTATTCACGAAGAGGACAAAAAAGCAGATGTTTTCTTAAAACCAGATCAAGTATCACTTGCCATTGGTAAAGGAGGAAACAATATTAAACTAGCTGGTAGATTAACCGGTTACGAAATTGATGTTTATCGTGATACCGACGAAGATGTAGAAGATGTTGATTTACAAGAATTCTCAGATGAGATTGATGCTTGGATAATTGACGAGCTTAAAACTATTGGTTGTGATACAGCTAAGAGTGTAATAGAACTTGATTACGAAGAATTAATCAAGCGTACTGACCTTGAAGAAGAAACAGTTCAAGAAGTACTTCGAATATTACGTTCAGAATTCGAATAGATTGAAATTGTATCATCAAGGATATATTAAAGAGTACATTAATAATTATTAATCATATATGGCAGCAACAGGAAAAGTACAAAGATTGAGGAAAGTAGCTGGAGAGTTTAACTTGGGGACAGCTACTATTATCGAATTTCTCGAAAAGAATAACTTTGAGGTCGATAATAGTCCTAATGCTAAGATTACTCCTGAAATGTATGACTTATTGGAAAAGAGTTTTAAATCCGATAAATCAGTCAAAGAGGAGAAAGAAAAATTAGCAGAAGAATATCGCGGTAGAAGGGATAAGAGGAGAGAATCAGAACAAGAAGCAGAGGTAAAAGTTGAAACTCCTGCTCCTGCTCCTGCGCCTACAAAAAAGGTAGCAGAGCCTGAAAAAATAGAAATCGAAATTCCAAAGCCAAAGATTGTTGACAAAATAGACCTTGAAAAGCCGAAAGCTAAGAAAAAAGTTGAGACTGAAGTTAAGGTTGAGACTGAGGTTAAGGTTAAGAAAGAAGTTGAGACTAAGGCTGAGGTTAAGACTAAGACTGAGGTTAAGACTGAGGTTAAGGCTGAGGTTGAAGTTGAGGCTGAGGTTAAAAAAGAAACTGAGGTTGAAACTAAGGTTGAGGCTGAGATTAAGGTTGAGAAAAAAGCTGAGGCTAAGGTTGAGAGTGATGAAAGCTCAAAAGGGCCAAAGGTTTTAGGTAATATTGACCTTGACAGCATGAATCAAAAGACTCGTCCTGCTAAAAAATCAAGAAAGCAACGTCAGAAAGAAGAAGCTGAAAAACAATCATCTGCTGCCAATAAAACAGCTACTTCTGAGGCTAAACAAGATTCGAAAAAAGATTCAAAACCCCAAGTTGAAACTAAAGATTCGAATAAAGTTACTGATAATAATAAGGATGTCAAAAATGATGATCCTCAATTTATTAAAACCAATATTGAACAATTATCTGGACCTGTAGTTGTAGGTAAAATAGTACTTCCAGAGAAGAAAAAGCCACAAAAGAAGAAAGTTCCGGTAGGATCTTCTTCAGATGGACATAAAAAATCAAATGCGGATAAGAAAAAACGCCGTAGAAGAATAAAACCAACAACAGCTGTTGATGCTAATAAAGCTAAAAAACCTATTGATAATAGGAAAAAGCGAAACAAGAAGAAAAGAGAACCAAAACCTGAATTATCAGCGGAGGATATTTCTAAGCAAATTAAGGAAACTCTAGCACGATTAAGTGATAACACTAAAAGCAAAGGAGCAAAATACCGTCGTAAGAAAAGAGATGCTGTTTCTCAAACACATCAAAAAGAGATTGAAGAGGAAATTGCAAACAAGTCAGTAATTAAAGCAACTGAATTTGTTAGTGCAAGTGAGCTTGGAACAATGATGGGAGTATCTGTTAATGACATCATTAAAGCTTGTATGTCATTGGGAATGTTTGTTTCTATAAATCAACGTTTAGATGCTGAAACTATTAATATAGTTGCAGAAGAGTTTGGTTATACAGTGGAATTTGTAGGAGCTAAAGAAGTTGAAGAGTCCTTTGTTGATGTTGAGGATCTTGAAGAAGATTTAGTTGACAGAAATCCAATTGTTACTGTAATGGGTCACGTTGACCACGGTAAAACTTCACTACTTGACTATATTAGAGAAACTAATGTAATAGCAGGTGAAGCTGGAGGAATTACACAGCATATTGGAGCTTATGAAGTAGAATTAAAGACTGGTGAAAAAATCACCTTCCTTGATACACCAGGTCACGAAGCTTTTACTGCAATGCGTGCTCGTGGTTCTAAAATTACGGATATTGCAATTATTGTAATAGCAGCAGATGACGATATAATGCCTCAAACAAAAGAGGCAATTACTCACGCTCAAGCAGCAGAAGTACCAATTGTATTTGCAATAAATAAAGTTGATAGAGATAATGCAAATCCTGACAAAATTAAGGAAGCATTAGCAAATATGAACTTATTAGTAGAGGATTGGGGTGGAAAATTCCAATCTCAAGATATATCT
>Ga0256827_10000799_pt1 | contig 19904 bp, 12 predicted proteins | sample CV84metaG_FD_185977 | JGI IMG/M metagenome (GOLD analysis project Ga0256827, IMG submission 185977) | Hydrothermal vent microbial communities from East Pacific Rise, Pacific Ocean - CV84 | ecosystem: Environmental > Aquatic > Marine > Hydrothermal vents | place: Pacific Ocean: East Pacific Rise... | reverse complement strand
AGCATTAACTACTTCTTTCTTCTCGTCAACAGCATTAACTACTTCTTTCTTCTCGTCAACAGCATTAACTACTTCTTTCTTCTCGTCAACAGCATTAACTACTTCTTTCTTCTCGTCAACAGCATTAACTACTTCTTTCTTCTCGTCAACAGCATTAGCTACTTCTTTCTTCTCGTCAACAGCATTAACTACTTCTTTCTTCTCGTCAACAGCATTAGCTACTTCTTTCTTCTCGTCAACAGCATTAAGTACTTCTTTTTTCTCTGTATCATTTGCAAAAACAGATATAGTTATAAGAAATAACAAAATAAACATTTTCATACTAAACCTCTATATATCAAACAGGAAACCACTATATCAAATAATTATATTAAAAACAACTCAAAAAGAATTTAAACCTTGATTTAATATAAAATATTTAATATTATTAAGTGTTTTATATTGGAGTGTTATATTATTATCACCATCTTGATACTATCTTTGCTAATATTGTTATTATTATCTACTAATATCATGACATATATCTCCTCAAAAAAAAGAAGTTTAGAATATGAAATATTAAAAGATAATCTAAACAGAACCAATAAAGAACTCAATGATATAAAAATTATCAAATCAAATCAATATAATACGATTAAGGAGATAACTAATCTAAACAGTAATAACAAATCTCTTCAAGAAGATTTAATAAAACATAAAACGATAAGTAATAACATATTTGAATCAGCAATAATATTAAACTCTCAAAACAAAATTGTTTACTTTAATAAAAAAACAGAAAAAATGTTTAAATTTTCTAAAGAGGAATTAAATAATAAAAATATAAAAGAACTAATTAATAAAAATGACTATGAAATATTTGAGAGATATAATGACTCTAAATACTCCCTCCCCTATGACATAAGAGGTGTAAGGAATGATAATTCAAGTATTTTCATGCAATTATTAAGAATAAGAAAAGCATATAAAGATGGTGCAAATAATTTTTTTGATTTAATCATAATCAGAGATATATCTAAATATAAAGATATTAAAGATAAACTAGAAGAAGAAAATGAAAAGCTTAATAATATATTAAACTATATTAATGCCGGAGTTATTCTAATTGATGAAAACTATAAAATAGAATCATTAAATCCTATTGCAGAAAAAATAATTGATATAAAAAATCCTATAAAAAGAAAAATAAGTACTCTTTTTACCCTCATAGATAGATATGATAATAAAGTTTTTAAAATTAAAATACCTGAATACATAAATAATAAAGATATATTTATTCAAAATAAATCATTAATTATAGAAAATAAAAATCTAAAGAAAACCAAAATACTTTATAGTATTTCACCAATCATAACGAGTAATTCAACAAAACCTAAAGGAGCTGTAATTGTTTTTCAGGATATAACATATAAAGAAAGAATAGAACAAGAATTGGCAAAACAAGAAAAGCTAAAATCAATTGGAATACTAGCCGGTGGAATAGCACATGATTTTAATAATTTCCTAACTTCAATACTTGGAAATATTATGATGGCAGAAGAAGTTGATAATATTAATGAGTTAAAAACTCTATTAAAAGAATCAGAAAATGCAATAAAAAGAGCAAGTGATCTAACTAAGCAATTAATGACATTTTCCAGAGGTGATAAACCTAAAACAGAAGTAGTTAACAATCTTGATAAGCTAGTTGATGAATATATTACATTCGCTCTTAGAGGCTCAAACATTAAGCTTAACTCACAGAAAATAGAAGACAAGATATGGAATTGTAAAATAGATAAAAATCAAATTAGCCAAGTTATACATAATCTTGCAATAAATGCAAAACAAGCAATGTTTTATGGTGGAGAAATTTTTTATAATATTGAAAATGTTGAATTTAAAAAAGAAAACATCTTCTTTAACAACAAAATCAATGCAGGTAAATACGTTAAAATAACAATTAGAGATACAGGTACCGGGATAAAAAAAGAAAATTTAAAAAATATTTTTGACCCATATTTTACAACAAAAGCAACAGGAACAGGTTTAGGTTTATCTATATCATATTCAATAATAAAAAAACATAATGGAGAAATAATAATAAATTCAGAAGAAAATAAAGGAACGGAAATAATTATATTTTTACCAATAACAAATGAAGAAATAAAAAAACAAGAAAATAAAAAAAGAAAACAAGAAAATAAAAACAAAAAGTTAACAATACTTATAATGGATGATGAAGAAATGATTTTAAATATTTTATCTAAAATAATTGAAAGAGAAGGCCATAAGGTATTTAAATCAAAAACAGGTGAAGAAGCTCTATCTATATACAATAATCAAATGCTCTTAAATCAAAAAATTGATTTAATTATCACTGATTTAACAATTCCAAATGGTATGGGAGGAGAAGAATTATCTCAAAAAATATTAAAACTAGATAAAGATGCAAAATTAATTGTATCAAGTGGATATTATAATTCACCAGTTATTTCAAACTATAGAGAATATGGGTTTAAATCAACATTACAAAAACCATATAAAATAGAAGAAGTAAAAGAAGCCATATTAACTGCAATTTCATAATTTAATATAAATAAAAAATATCTGAAGCAATCATTGCTGATATTGAGCCAATATTATTATAAATATTAACAATAATTGCATAGGGTTTATCCTTAAGAAATCCAATAAATAAACCATTTAGTTTATTCTCATCATTTTTTGATGTCCCTGTTTTTCCTGAAAACCCATAATTTTTAAAAAAAACTTTACGCCCTGTACCTTTTTGTATAACATTAAACATTAAATATCTAATTTTCTTAATAATATCAATCTCTTTTATAAAACTAATATTTTTACCAGTTTTAATATCCATAACAATTCCATTATTTGCAAATACAGTTAGTAATTTTGATAATTCATAAAAATTAGCTTTAATTATGGGTAAATTTCCTGCCTGGATTAACTTTTTATCTCTTGCTGTAAGTTTTTTACTATAAAAATCAATATTTAACCCAAGATATTCTGAAATATTTTTTATTGAACTCAACTTTAAGTTTAGTGAATAATAAAACTTATTACATGAAGATATAAAAGCAGTATCTATATTCATATTTCCATGTCCCTCTTTCTTCCAGCAAAATAAATCTTTTACGCTATCAGAATTATTGCATGAATATCTATATAATGATTTTTCTCCATATTTTTTAAGAAATAAAAAAGTTGTAATAATTTTAAAAACACTTCCTATTGTTATTTCTTCATCAAACATATATGAGTGATATTCATATAAGACCTTACCTGTTTTATAATTAAACATTAATACCGAATCTTTTTTATTGAGCCATTTATCAAGATAATTATCTATTCTTAAATTACTTGAGTATAAAGAAAGACTAATTAAAAATAAAAATAAAAAATTAATCTTCATAAAAATCAAATGAAAGCATAAAAGTAATTATAGATGAAACAAAACGATCTTTTCTTTTATTCATAAAATTTCCATAACCAATATCATACATAATTTTTAAACCTAGTTTAAAGCTTTTAGAAATTCCATAAGCAATACCTAATCCTAAATTTATACCTGTAAAAAATATCAGGTTATTATCATTATTATCTTCCCAAAGTGATATAATATCTAAAGTAATACCAGTAAATACCTCAGGAATGAAGCCATAAATACCATCTAAATATTTATATTTTATACCAGGAATAACTCCTGTTAATAAATTTTTATATGATAATCCTGCAGAATCTTGAAATATCAAGTTTTTACTAATTCCTAATTGTGACTTAAATGAAAAATAAAAATTACCATTATAATATAAATAATTATGGGATAAATATAAAAAATATTCATTGTCAATATTACTATTATTAAGTAAAATCACTTCTCCAAAAGAATATTCTACTTGTGATGTTCCATCATCTAGAGAATAAGTAGAATTCACAAAAAGAAAAAAAGAAAAGATTATAAATATTAACCTCATTTTATTATTTTTGTAAATCTTTCATGATTAATGTTGTTTTTCCAGGTCTTATTTTTATTGTTTTACTATATGAAGAATATTTAGGATTTTTAAAAGTAACAGTATAAGTTCCTTCATATAGTTTTTTAGATGGAAATGGAGTTTGTCCAATTCTATTACCATTAATATAAACATCTGCCCATGGTTTTATTGAAACGGATAACTTTCCTTTTTTTAACATAATTGTCTTAGTAACTTCTTTATTTGATTCAACTTTAATTACAGTTTTATAATTTATCATTCTAGAATTAGAAACAAGTTTAACTTTATGAGTTCCAGCTGCAAGAAAAATAGAAATAGAACCTTCACCTTCTTTCTTGCCATCAATGTAAATAGAAAGATCCTTTAAGGTCATAATATTTAATTTACCTGGCTTACCACTAGCCTTTACTTTATTGGTAGTTCTTTTTGATTTTAATTTTATAAGTTTTACCTCTAGGCTTTCCCTTTCACCTCTTTTAAGTTTTTTAGTCACTTTAAAAGGTTTATAACCTGATTTTCTAACTATAATATTAACATCTTTATCATAAGGTATTTCATAGTCATTAATTGGTAGTTCAACCACTTTACCATTAATAGTAACTTTTGCATCACTTGGCTCAACAAGTAAAGAAATAAACGCATTTTTTACCGTTCCTACTTTATATAATTTTTTAGATAATTCCTTAAATTTATTTTTTTCAATATTAAAATCAAAAGAATATGGATCATAACCTTTTAAATCTAAAACAATACTATGTTTACCTACCGAAACTCCTTCAATTGTTGCCGGAGTAACCTCTTCAAGTTTTTTACTATCTAAATATATTAAAGCACCTTTTGGCTCTGAAAATATTTTAATTATCCCGACATTTTCTTCTGATTTTAATAGTTTAACCTCAATATCTTGAGTTTTTTTACTTTTTAAGGTTAATTCTTTTACTATATCAGTAAAACCATTCTTTTTTATTTTTATAATTACAAGTTCATTTAATGGAATATCTTTAACGATAGTAGGAGTAGAACCTTTATATTTCTCACCATTAACTAATATAGTTGCATTTGATGGCTCTGATTTTATATAAACAGACCCAGTTTCTTTTTTAACTTCAACAACTTTTTTATTTCTATTTTTATTACCTTCTATATATTTATAACCTAAAAATCCACCAATACCTAAAATAGCAATAACAGTAAGAAATATCATGTATCTTGTTGCACCAGCAGGTCCAACATTAGTTATAGGTGTTTGAGCAGAAAACACCCCACTTTGAGAACCATAACTGCCATTTGTAGCAGATGTTCCTATTTTACTCCATGAGGAAAGAGAAGTATTTCCACCTCTTCTTACATTAAATGAAGAAAGTCCATCATTATCTAATTGACTCAACGCATCATCTTTTGAAATATCAGCGATATCATCAATAGATAATTCTTTTTGCTCTTCATCTATTTTTTGCTCTAAAGACTGTAGGTTAACAATTTCTTCTTTAAATGTTTCATGCATAAATTCAGAAACTCTTGTTGTGGATGCAACAATTCTGTTACTTGCTAAATAATCTTCAATATCCTTTTGAAATTCTCTTGCAGTTGTATATCTTTTATCAAGATCTTTTGACAATGCCTTCATTACAATTTTTTCTAACTCATCTGTAATATCTTCATTAAATTCCTTAGGAGAAGGAATTTCTTCATAAACTAATTTTTTTAGCGTATCTAACTGACTTGCAGCTTTAAAAAGCCTATGATTAGTAAGAAGTTCAAAGAGTAGTATTCCAACAGAAAAAATATCTGAACGATTATCTAGTTTTTGTCCTTTGGCTTGTTCAGGAGACATATATGCATACTTTCCTTTTAAAACACCTGCTTCTGTTTCATTTGATTGTGTAGACGCTTTAGCAATACCAAAGTCAAGTAATTTAACATTACCCTCATAAGAAACCATTACATTTTGAGGTGAAATATCTCTATGGATAACACCAAGTGGCTCACCTGCAGAATTTTTTTTCTTGTGAGCATAATCTAAAGCCTCACAAACAGAGGATACAATATGTAAAGAATGTTGTTGGGGAACAAGTTTTGATTGTTTTGAAACTTTTCTAAGGATAGTTCTAAGATCTTCCCCTGGAATATACTCCATTGCAATATAATAGTTTTTTTCTTGCTTACCTAAATCATATATTCTTACAATATTTGGATGGTCCAGTTTTGCAGCAAGTCTTGCTTCATCAAGGAACATTGTTATAAATTCTTCATTTTCCAAATACTGATTTAATATTTTTTTTACAACTAATAATTTTTCAAATCCTTCCAAACCAATCTGTTTTGAAAGAAATATTTCTGCCATTCCACCTGTTGCAATATGTCTTAATAAGTAATATCGTCCAAATTTGTACCATTTTGCCATTAAAAGCCCCTAAATTAACATCTAAGATTGCAATAATAGAACAAATCATAAAGCATTGTCAATAATTTTAAAATATAGTAATTGATATTTTAGTTTTTTTTTGATATTATCAACTGTTTTTTTAAAGGTGGTATTTTTGATTTATAACATAATAGTTTTATTTGTACTTTTTCCTTTTGTAATATTTACTAAAGAGATATCACCTAAAAAAGATAATTTTAAAAAGAAAACAATGGAATTACAAATAAAAGAAGAACTAAATAAAAACATAGAAGCACAGCAGAATTTAAAAAAAACAATAAAAAATAATAAAAAAAAAATCACTACAGACCCCCTACCAGTTAAACAATACAAAAGCTTAACAGAGTTAATTATAGATATATTTTCAAATATTGATTTTAAAGACAGTAAGGTATCATTTTCTTTACTAGATCCAAACTCTAATTTAATAGCATCAATAAATAAAGATCTAAATTTAAATCAAGCAAGTGTATCCAAGTTAATTGTATCTTTAGCTGCAATAAAATATCTTGGTTTAAATTATAGGTTTAAAACAAATTTTTATGCTGATGCTGAAATTGATAATAATGGGGTTTTAGATGGCAACTTAATTGTTAAAGGCTTTGGAGACCCAAATTTATTAAGTCAGGATATCTATAAAATAATTAATTTTTTAAAAATGATTGGACTAAAAGAAATTAAAGGAAATATTATTATTGACTTGAGTTTCTTTGATAGGCAATATTCTATATATAATTTAAAAGAAGAAGATGACTCAAGATCATATGCGGCGTTTAATAATGCTCTTCCACTAAACTACAACTCATTTAAATTTACAGTAAAGCCATACATAGATGAAGAAAATGAAGAAAACAACAAAGTTAATATAAATATATCATATCCAGCATCTTTAATTATAAAATTAAAAAATAAATTAACCTTATCTGATCGATATAGTCGAATAAAAGCAGAAACTTCAAAGGCAAAGTACTATCACAATACAAAACTAGAATTAAAAGGTAGGGTTAATAAAAAAATTAATTTATTATTTTTTTACAGAAAGATACATAATCCAGATTATTATTTTGCTAAAATCTTTTTTAAAATGCTTAAATATTCAAAAATAAAAATAAAAGGCCGATTAAAGATAAAATATACAGACCAAATTAAGAATAAAAGAACAGTAAGTTTACTTTACAGTTACCAGACAAGATACCTGCTTGATACCTTAATAGTAATGAATCGATATAGTAATAATTTTATTGCAGAACAATTATTAAAAATAGTAGGAGCAGAATATAGTAAAACAAAAGAAAAAGAAGGTATTGCTTCTTGGGAAGATGGAATAAATGCAGTAAAAGAAATGCTAAAAAATGATATAAAAATAGATCCTGCTAATTACAAATATTCCAATGCATCAGGATTAAATGATGCAAATTTCTTTTCATCTTATCAAATAGCAAAAATACTTTATTATGTAAAAAATAATTTCAACTATAAATGGTACTTACTTTCAACACTGCCTAAAATAGGAGTAAGCGGAACACTTAGACGATATTGCATGACAGAGGATTGTAAAGGAGCTGTTATTGCCAAAACGGGCTCATTAAGAACAACAGTTGCTTTGGCAGGTTTCATTAATGTAAAAAATAAATTATACACATTTTCTCTAGCAATCAACTTTAATAGCTCAAAAAAGAAATTTAGGAAAATACTTAAAAAGGCAAAGGAATTAATTAGCAATTTAACATCATTAGAAAATTTATAATAGGAATATATATGGAATTAATTATTATATTTATAATATCTGAAATAATAGCAGGAGTTTTATCATTTACTAATATGAATGGAGATATAGTATCAGCATTATTGAGCTTCATAATACTTGGAGGGTTGGGCTCAATAATTATAACAATGAGACTACATGACTTTCTACTTTATAGAGCAACAACTAAAAAACAATATAAAAAAGCAATAAGAATGTACAAAAATAAATATAAGATAACTCCCAATACTAAAAGTAGAAACGGAATACTTTTAAATCTAGTTCCATTTTATTTTATGGTAGATGATAATGAAAATGCAATTAAAAATATAAAGGAAGTTGATTTTTTAACATTAAAAAAACCTATTCTAAAATCTTACTATCAATTATTAATGGCATATTCAAAATACTTAGAAAATAATTTTGAAAAAATTAATGATTATCTTGATTCTGCAATCAGTTATGAACCTTTAGCAAAAACAGTAGCTGATTTACTAAAAATTGCAATTTCCATAAAAGAAAATCCTGATAACAATATTATTGAAAAATTCAAAGAGTTACCAAATGACCTTGATGAATTTTATTTTGAACCATTTGATAAACTCTATATTGAACTTGAAAAAAAACTGGGAATTAGTTAGAATACTCTTGCTTTGTTGATAAACTTGTTAGAATGGAGATAAAATGAGTAATAAATTAAATAATATATTCGCTGAAAATGTTTTTAATCTTAAGGTAATGAAGGATAAATTACCTAAATCAATATATAAAAAAATGAAAAAAACAATAGAAGAAGGAGCAATGCTACCTAAAGATATTTCAGATATTGTTGCAAATGTAATGAAAGACTGGGCTCTTGAAAAAGGTGCAACACATTACACCCATTGGTTTCATCCAATGACAGGAAAGACTGCACAAAAACTGGATTCTTTTATTGAAAGAGGTAAAGAAGGAAATATTATTCTTGAATTATCAGGAAAGAACCTCATACAAGGTGAACCAGATGCGTCTTCATTTCCAAGTGGAGGTTTAAGGGCAACTTTTGAAGCAAGGGGATACACAGCATGGGATGCAACTTCCTATGCATTTATAAGGGAAGAGGGAAATGGTAAAACATTATATATTCCAACAGCATTTTACTCTTATACAGGAGAAGCTCTAGATGAGAAAACTCCTTTATTAAGATCTATGGATGTATTGTCAAAAGAATCTATAAGAATTTTGAATTTGCTTGGAAAAGATAATGTGAGTAGAGTCATCTCCAATGTTGGAGCTGAACAGGAGTATTTTTTAATTGATAAAAAATACTTTGACAGAAGAACTGACTTATTACTAACGGGAAGAACACTTTTTGGAGCAAAAGCTCCAAAAGGACAAGAACTTGATGACCATTATTTTGGAATGATAAAAGAAAGAATTGCAAAATTTATGAATAATCTTGATGAACAATTATGGAAACTTGGTATTATGGCTAAAACCAAGCATAATGAAGTCGCTCCAGCTCAACATGAACTGGCTCCCATATACGAAACAGCGAATGTTTCTACAGACCAAAATCATTTAGTTATGGATTTAATAAAAAAGATTGCACCTAAATACAACCTAGAAGCATTATTACATGAAAAACCATTTGCAAACTTAAATGGTTCAGGTAAACATAATAACTGGTCTTTATCTACAAATTATGGAGAAAATCTTTTAAATCCTAAAGATTCACCACATGAAAATATACAGTTTTTAATTTTTTTAGTTGCAATAATAGTTGCAATAGACAAATATCCTGAACTTTTAAGAATTTCTGCTGCAAATGCAGGAAATGACCACAGACTTGGAGCAAATGAAGCACCTCCTGCTATAATTTCAATATTCTTAGGAGAAAGATTAACTGACTTATTAGAACAGTTAAAAAATGGTAAATTAACAAGCTCAAAAGAAGCTGGTGAATTTAAAAATACTATCCCTACCCTTCCTGACTTAAACAAGGATGCAACTGATAGAAACAGAACATCACCATTTGCATTTACAGGAAACAAATTTGAATTTAGAGCAGTTGCATCATCATCATCAATTGCAATGGCAAATATTGTATTAAATACAACAGTTGCCTCTGTGTTAAAAGAAATTGCTGATAAAATAGAAAAGACTAATAAAACAGATGATGATATATTATCAATTCTTCAAACTCTTATCCAGAAACATGATAAAATTATTTTTAATGGCAATGGATACTCCGAAAACTGGCCTAAAGAAGCTCAAGAAAGAGGTTTACCAAACTTAAAAACAACTGTTGATGCTATACCAGAACTAATTTCAAAAAAATCAATTGAATTATTTGAATCAATGCTTGTATTTACCAAAAATGAATTAAATTCAAGATATCATATAATGCTTGAAAATTATTACAAAAAAATTGATATTGAATCTAAAACAATGCTTTACATACTAGATAAAGAACTTATTCCATCTATCCTAAAAGTAATTAATAAAGTTTCAAACTCAATTATTTCAATTAAAAGTATTTCAAAAGAAATGAACACTCAACATCAGGAAAATATATTAAATAATCTTCTTGATAAATTTAATAAAATAGAAGAGAAAAAAATTAATCTCTCAAATAAAAGAAATGAATCTAAAAAAATAAAAAACATATTAGAACTCGCTCAAAAGCATAAAAATGATATCATTCCAGCAATGGATGAATTAAGAGAAATAATTGATAAAATCGAAATAACAATGCCATCTGAAGATTGGCCATTACCTGATTATACTCAATTATTATTTAAAATATAATTTTATGAATAGAGACTTTCCAGATAATATAAAAGAAATATCACTTGCAATAATAGATTCATTCTATGAATTATTTTCTAAAAAAAGTAATTTTTTAGATTTAGACTTATTTGAAATACAACTCTTAAAATACGGAATAGATTTAGATAAAAATACTACTGATTTTTTTAATAGCTTTTTAAGTAAAGATAAAAAACAAGAAGAAATAGATTTTTTTTCACAAATACTTTCTCATGGTATAAAAAACAAGTATAAATATTTTAATGAAAAACTAGAAAACTTAAAGTCTTTATATGAAGTAATTATATGGATTGAAACTCATACTGAGTTTACCACATTAAAATATATAGATGAAGTCTTTCATCAGGGTATTGAACAGTTTTATAAGTTTATACTATTTTACATTTTCAAAAAAGAAGAAATAAATGAAATAAATGATTTTTCAACTAAAAATATTGAAGATTTCATATTAAATACTAAAAATAATAATAATTTTGCTATTCTTGAATTAATTTTTCAATATTTTAAAAGAACTGATTTAGTTATAAAGAACTTTTTATCATTCTCCAAAGACAAAGACTATTTTAAATTTATTATTATACAAAAAAAGTTATCAAGTAATGAAGTTATAAAAGATATTATATTAAACTGCGAAACAGAGGATTATATCCATTTCCTACTATATTTAATAACTTTTAACCCATATATTATTATTGATGATTTTAAAATAGATTTCTTTAAAAAAGATATTAGAAATTATTATTTATTTTTAAAAGCGATATTATATAGATTTCAATATTATAAAGTAAATCAACGCTCTCCTTATGAGCTAATTTTCTTTTTTAAATATATATTTAAAAAAGAAAGTTTGAATGAAATAGATGAATTACTTCACAGAATTATTCCTGAAGATATTATACTTTTTGAACCATTCATATTATTTTCATTAAACTATGAAAATAATGAATTCCCAATTCTTACATTATTCAAAACAATTAAAGCTCAAATAAGTAATAATGACTTTATTATTAACTATAATTTATTATACTCTATAATTGAAAAAATTATAGAAAAAAAAATAGAAAACATGACTTTTAGTATTTTTTTAGGAAATTTTAAAAAATACTTAAAATCAAATGAGAAGTTTAAAGAGAATGAATTAAAGAATTTTTTTATGACAATAAATTTATTTCTAATAAAAACCAAATTAAATCTTGAAAATAAAGAAAAACTATTTAAAATGAATCTAAAATTTTTCGAGAAATATATTAAAAATATTAAAATATTAAATCCTATACTTCTAGCAATATCTAAACATTACGGACTAATTTTAAACAAGTATTTAAAAGAATATGATAAAAATAAAGATATTGAATTATTTATAAAAGAAATCAAAAATATAATTTATAATGGTAATAAATTAATCATATTAAAAGCAAAATCTTCAAATGAAATAGACCCAAATGAAATATCTTTTAGCTTTATTTCAAATGAAATAAAGAATGAATTAATTAAAAATTTTAATAGTAACAATAATAAAATAACAATATATACAGTACAAGAAACAGAAGGATTCTTTATTTCAAAAAAGTTTTTTAATACATTAATCTTTTTAAAATTAATTTTATTCTATGATTTATTTTATCCTATTTTCAATAAGTTGTCTCCTAAAAAAATAAAGATAAAAAAAGATAATAAAAAAATATATATACTAAGTAAAGAAAATATACTCTTAAATAAATTTAATATAGAAAATTTTAATGCTAAACCTAAAAATTTTTATTATCACTTTGTAAATAAAATATATTCTATAATTATAATATCAATATCTTCCTTAATAGGATTTAGGATTATAATTGATGCAATAATTGTAAAAGATAATAATTTATTAATATTTGGTATATCAATAATAATTTTATCATTATTAATTGATTATTTTTTATTTTTCTTTTTTAAAAAATTTGATAAGCTATATTTCTTTGATGTAAAAATAAATAACGATAATAAAATATTTTATTCAACAGATGAGGCATTACTTAATATTATAAATAAAGAATCAACTTAAGATAATAAGTTATTTATTACTCTTGTTAAATCATTAATCATAATAGGTTTCTCTAGGTAATCATCTATATTATACTCAGTAATATTTGTTTTATCTACAATATTATTGTATCCACTACATAATACAACAGGAATATTTTCCCTGATATTTTTTACTTTAACAATAAGTTCAGTTCCTGTAATTTTAGGCATAGATTGGTCTGTGATTATTATATCATAGTATGACGAATTCTTTTTAAAATGACTTAATGCTTTTAGAGGGTCTGTAAAACTATTAACAATAAAACCTTTTTTACTTAAAATCTTTTCCATGCTTTTAGAAATCATTTCTTCATCATCTATAAATAATATATGTTTTCCATATATGGAATTAATATTTACATACTCCTTATCGTTTGTTTTAACATAATCAAATTCATTTTTAGCAATAGGAAAATATAACTCAAAAGAAGTACCTTTATTTACTTCGCTCTTTATATCTATAAAGGCATCATGTTTATTTATTATTCCATGAACAATAAATAAACCAAGCCCTGTACCATCTTTTTTATTTTTTGTAGAAAAATAAGGTTCAAATATTCTGCTTAAATTATTCTTTTCAATACCAATACCATTATCAGAGATACTTATTTTCAAATAATTATTAGGAGGAAGAATAGAATCAAACAATATTTTATCATTCTTAATTTTAACATTTCTAATATTTATTTTAACTTTTCCTTCATTATTCAATGCCTGTAGTGAATTTCTTAAAATATTCATTATAACCTGTTCAATTTGAGTATATACTCCATAAACAGGATAGTTTCCTTTATATTTAAAATCTATAATAATTTTATCAGTTTTTATTGTTGGTTTAACAAGCTGTATTATTCCTTCAACAAGAGAAATTAAATCAATATTTTTCTTATCCTCCTCTACTCCTTTACTAAAAGCAATAATTCTTTTTACAAGCTTTTTAGCTCTATTACTAGCATCTATTATTTGTACAATTTCTTCAAGCTCCTGAGATTGATTTGAATTAGCTTTAATTACTTCTGCAGCAACCATAATTCCACTAATAATATTATTAAAATCATGAGCAATACCACCAGCCAGAACACCTATCGCTTCCATTTTCTGTGAATTATTAATTTTCTTTTCCATCGTTTTATAATTTGTGATATCTCTTCCTTCAACAATATAAAAACTGATCTCCCCATTTTCATCTTTTGCTATCTTAATTGAAAAGTCAACAAAAATTAAGTTCCCATCAATTCCTTTATGTGTTGTTTCAAAACGAATAAACTCCTTTTTCATTAACTCATAAATACTATTTTTTATTTTTTCCTGTTCTTTTACAGAATGTTCAAACCAGGGAGTTTCCCAAAAATACCTACCTAAAATATCTTTTTCTTTTTTATTAATAATAGATAATGAAGAATTATTTACAAGTAATATTCTACCTGACAAATCTAAAATCCCTGTATATTGAAAATTATTATTAAAGATAGCCCTAAATCTGTCATCTTTTTCTTTGACTTCTTTTATTTTATTTTTCACTTCCCTATTTAATTGCAAATTAAAAATAAATAAAAGAAAAGCAAGTATAGTTATTAAGGCTACAGTATACATTAAATATATAAAATATTTATTTTTCCAAATACCTGTTTCTTTTTTAGAGTAAATAAAATTATTAATATTAAAATTATTATCAACTAAATTTAAGTTCTTTAAAATCTTTTCAATATGCTTCCAGCGTCCTGGATTCATATGCCCTATCTCAATAAACTTAGAAATTATAATGTTCTTTTCCATAATATTTGCTTCATATAATAATTGCTTATATGTTTTATTAAGATTAAAGTCTTTAAGAATATATTTTATTGTTTCATCCTTATGCTCCATTGCATATTCCCAGCCTTTTAATGATGCCTTTAAAAAGTTCTCTACTCTTTGAGGATGAGACTCAACTTCTTTAACTGAAGTAAATATTAAATCTCCATAAAAATCAATACCATAATCTATTGGTTTAATAATGTGATAATCAATATTTTGTTCTTTAAATTTATATGGAAGAGATGTAATGTATCCAGGAATAATATCAACTTCATTATCAAGTAATTCTCTGTAATCATACTCTCGCCTTTTAACATATTTAATATCCTTATAATCTACACCTTCTTTTTTAAGCATTGCTTTTAGTTCTGCAGAAAACCCATAACCTAAAAATCTTTTATTAGGAAACTGCTGAGGTGTTGTAATACCTGAAGATTTAAGAGTCATTGTAATAAGTGGTGAATGCTGGAAGATTACAGAAAGTATTTTTATTTTATTTCTGTTTTTTTTATCAAGCAAAATACTTGGAGATTCAACACCATAAAAGTTTTCATCTTTTAATATCTTTGAAAGCCTTTCTTTATCAAACTTTTTATTTTCAATAAAACGAATATCCATACCAAGATTTTTATAATATCCTTTTTCTTTGGCCATATAATAACCAGCAAACTGAAATCCATGCCCCCATTTTAAGTACAGATTAATTTTTTCTAATTTTTTATTACCAAATATAAAAATAGAGTAAAACAGCAGAAAAAAAATAGTAATTTTCATAAAAAACCTAAATAATCATGTTATTCTATCACTAAGACTTTCTCTTTTCAAGTTTTTCTATGGTTTTTCTATGGTTTATCGTTGTTTATTTTTGATTCTACATCAATAATCGTTTTTTCAATATCTTCTATTTTTTTATTAATATCAATTATTGAATTTTCTTTTTCAATAATTTCATCTTTAACTTTTTCAATTTTATTTGATAAAAAGTTAAACTTTTTTTTATTTTCTTCAGTTTCTTCTAATTCACTTAATTCAGCTTTTATTTTTATTAAATACTCTTTACTATGTTCAATACTTTTTTTAATTTTTGGTATTGTAACAGTAAACAATCTTTCCTTTTTTTCTTTTATTTTTTCAAGAAAATCTTTTTGTTTAATTAACCATTCTTCTTTTTTATTTTTATGAAACTCTTCTTGACGAACCTTATAAATAGTAAAAGCCTCATTTATTTTAGATTTTAAAATATCTTTTTCTTCCTGAGTATCTAAATATCTGGATGCAGAAAAAATATCTTTTTGCCATGTTTTTAAACGATTAAATAATTCTTTTAAATTTTTATTTGTATTTGCTTCATTTAAAGCCCTATTACATAATTTATTTAATTTATCAAATCCAGCCTCTTTTATTTTTTCAATTTCTACTTTCCTTTCTTCCTGACGCTTTTTAAGTTTGGAAATAGATTTTTGTAATTCATTCAAAAGCTCACTCTCACGCACTTTATCTGTTTTTACAGAAGTGAATATTGATTTAATTTCATTAATTTTACCCCATGCTTCTTTAAAATATGTTGAATTCTCGGCTATTTCTTTTGCTTCTTCAACTTTTTTTAATAATCTAGAATAGTTTTCATTCCAATTATCTTTCTGTAACTCATATAATTCCTCTTCCTTCTTTTTAAGAACATTAAAATTCTCCTGCATAGTATCCCAAAGAGCTTGATGTTTTTCTCTTGGCAAGGAAAGCCCTTTAAACATTTTTTGAACAGAAATTAATTCACTCCATACTTCTCTAAGATTTTTATTTTCATTAACCATTATAGTTGCATTATCAACAAGAGGTTTTAATTTATTATAGTTTTCATTTTGTTTTTCTTTCAGTTTTTTAAAATATTCTTTCTCTCTCTTTTTAATTCTTTCAAAAGATTCATTTAATGGTAGCCAAAGTTGGTCTTTGATTTCTTTTGTCGTTTCAAATTCCTTTAATTCATTCTGAATTTCTTTTAATTTTTCCCAACCTTCTTTAAAATTTTTAATATTTTTTGAAATATCAATGGCCTCATCAATTCTTCTTCCAATATTTTCAAGTGTTTCATTTTTAGTTATGCTATTCATAATAAACCTATACAAAAATAAAATTGCTTGTATTATACTAATAATCAAAACTATTTCAATAATATTTTAAAAATTAGGTAAAATATTTGAAATAGACAAAAAAAAATCATATAATTCTCAAAACATATTTTTATATTGGAGGATATATGTCTGAAGAAATGATTATTAATGCTGCAACCATAGCAGGAACAACAATAGGTATATTGTTTCTAATTATATGGTTCATAAAAAGCTTTTTAAAGATTTGCCCACCTAATAAGGTTTATATCTTCTCAGGAAGAGGCGGAACAAGAAAGGTTTTTGGAGGAAGAACAATAAAGTGGCCTATAGTAGAAACAATGGATGAACTTGATATGACAATTTCATCAGTTGTAATTAAAGTTCATAATGCTTATTCAAAAGGAGGTATTCCCCTTGATGTTCAGGCTATTGCAAATATAAAATTATCAGCAGATCCACATTTGATTGATAATGCAATAGAAAGATTTTTAGGAAGAAGTAAATCTGAAATCATAAGGGTTGCAAGAGAAACATTAGAAGGTAACCTTAGAGGAGTTATATCAACACTAACACCTGAGCAAATCAATGAAGATAGAATGGAATTTGCTGATAGAATTTCTTCTGATGTAAAACATGAAATGGACAAACTTGGTCTTCACCTTGATGTATTTAAAGTTCAATCTGTTGGAGATAAAACAGATTATTTAAGATCCTTAGGTAGAAAAAGAATTTCAGAAATTATTAAAGAAGCAGAAGTCGCAGAATCAAATTTTCAATCTGAAGCAAAACAACTTGAAGCAAGTAAAAATGAAGAAAGTCAAGTTGCACAAACAAAAGCAAAAGATATTATTAAACAGAAAGAAAATGAACTAAGACAAATACAAGCGAACCTTGGAGATAAAATCCAGCAGGAAGAAGAAACTGTATCAGCAGCAGCAAGAGCCGCAGCAGAAACAGCATCAAAGGAGTTACAACAATTAAAAACTGAACTTCAGGACATAAAACTACAGGTTGAAGAAGTTCTACCTGCAAGAGCAGCACAAAAAGCAGCTGCAATAATTGCAAAAGGTGAATTTGCTCTTGTTTCTGAAAAAGGTAAAGCGATGGCTTATCAAATTGATTCTATGGCAAAAGTATGGCAATATGCAGGAAAAGATGCACTTCCAATATCCTTAATGCAAAAAATAGAAACAGTTTTAGAAAAAGCTGCATCTACTGTTGAAAAGCTTGACCTTCAGGACATTCATTTAATTGATTCAGGTGATGGGGAAACTATTTCTGGAATAGTAGGAGCATATACTGGTATGATTACAACTATCTTTAACTCACTAAATGACATACTAGGTGTTGATTTAGCTAAATCATTAAAACAGGAGAACTAAATGGGAGATATAATTAGTGTTATTGTTGGTGTTACAATAGTTATTGTTATATTAGTAATAATAAGTATTAAAAAAATGATTTATATTTGTGGTCCTAATGAAATATTAATATTTGCAGGAGCTAAAAAAACAACAACTACATCAAGGAAAACTAAATTAGGTTATAAATTAATTAACAGAGGAATGGGTTTAAGAATTCCATTACTTGAAGATGTTTATAAGATGGATTTAACAAATATTCCAATAGAAGTAAATATTGACAGTGCATTTTCAAAAGGGGGAATTCCACTTAGTATCAATGCTGTTGCCAATGTTAAAATATCAGGAACTGAATATGTTCATAATGCAATAGAGAGATTCTTAGGTAAATCAAAACAAGAAATAAGCAGAATTGCACAAGAAACTCTTGAAGGAAACCTTAGAGGTGTTCTTGCATCTTTAACTCCAGAAGAGGTAAATGAGGATAAAGCGGCATTTACAAGAAAACTATTGGATGAAGCAGATGAAGATTTATCAAAACTTGGAATAGTACTTGATAACCTTCAAATTCAGAATATCTCTGATAAAGTTGATTATCTTGATTCAATTGGTAGAAAGAAATCAGCAGAACTTCAAAGAGATGCTAAAATAGCTGAAGCAATGAACAGAGCAACATCATTAATCAATGATGCAGAAAATACAATGAAAACAACAGTAAGACAAATAAATACTAAAATTGCAATTGTAAGACAAAATGCAACTAAAAATTTAAATGATTTAAAATCAAGAAGGAATGCTCTTATATCTGAAGCAATTAAGCCTGTTAACAAGGAAATTGCAAGAACACGAGGCGAAATTGATATCAACAAGGCTAGTTTAGAAAAAATCATACTAAAGTTGGAAGCTGATATCATCAAGCCAGCTGAAGCTAAAAGAGATAGATTAATTGAAGTTGCTAAAACTGAATCTGCTCAATTAATAGCCGAAGCAACAGCAAGTGCAGAAAGCTTAAAAGATTTGGTTAAATCATGGAAATCAGCAGGTGATAATGCAAGAAATATTTTCTTAATGGAAAAAATAGATCCAATCCTTGATACAATTGTTAATTCAATTAAAGATATTAAAATTGGTAAAATTACTGTAATTGATAAAAACTTAACATCTGGTGAAGCTGGAAACCCAATAGTAAAAGCAATATCTTCTTTAGAGCAATTAAAAGCAGCAACAGGTATTGATGCAACAGCAATTGTTAATAAACTAAAAAGATTATCTGACAGTGGTAAAAAAGCTTAACTTACAAAATTCAATTTACGATTTAATATAATTTATATATAAAAATTTAGCTTTAAAAAATTTAAATTTTCAAAAAGTAACCAAATAAATTTGTTTCTTTTTTTATACTTTTTTTGAAAAAAAGGCAAAAAAAAAGGCCTTCTCAGGCCTTTTCCAAATACAACAGAGCTGTTAGTAAGAAAGAAAGAATTTCATATTAGGAAAATTTATAAACTAAAAACAAGCAACTTGTTGTTTGTTGATAGTTCCTTATCATTTTCCTAAGTTGACAGAGTATAACTACTCCATAAGGAGGTAATCCAT
>Ga0256827_10000798_pt1 | contig 19909 bp, 13 predicted proteins | sample CV84metaG_FD_185977 | JGI IMG/M metagenome (GOLD analysis project Ga0256827, IMG submission 185977) | Hydrothermal vent microbial communities from East Pacific Rise, Pacific Ocean - CV84 | ecosystem: Environmental > Aquatic > Marine > Hydrothermal vents | place: Pacific Ocean: East Pacific Rise... | reverse complement strand
TATTTGACCCAAGTTTTAAGTTCCCAATTTCAACTTCTACTGTTTGCCAGCGTTGGTATGAATAGAAATTGTTGCAATATGTTTTTGGTAGGTTTGAGTGCATTATAATTAGAATATTAAATTGTTAGAATGTTAAATTATTGATATGTTATACAAGTTGTTTAGGTTTTTAAGTTTAAACTTTAATTTTTAGCCTTTAATCTTCCCCCTTGCTGAAAATTTTATAAAAAGGAACAACAGAAACATTCAATCCTTTATATTCAAACTCATCTTCTTCGTCAATTGTTATTATCAGACCATTATTTGTCTTTAGCGCTTTACAAGCTTCCAATAATCCTTTCAATTCTCGGGTTTTAGTATCGCTATCTTTAATTGACCAACTTACTTGAACTGCTGAAAATTCCGAGTTATTTTCTACAATAAAATCACATTCATTCTTGCCACGAAAATAGAATATTTTACCTCCTCTTTTAATAAATTCCATGGCAACTTGATTTTCTAAAAGTTTCCCGAAGTTCTTAGAAATATTAAAATCAATGGCGCTAATTAGCCCATTATCAATTATATATATCTTTTTATCGCTTTTTTCTTGCTTTATCTCCGAGAAATGAAATCTATTTACAATTTGCACCAAAAATACGGCATTACTCCAATTAAGAAAATCATATAGATAATTATTGCTCGTTTTATATCCCATTGATTTCAACTCATTATAAATCTTATTGATGGAGAAAGAACCTGTAACTGAAGCAAACATTTTCTTGATAAAAAACTTCAAAACTTGTGTGTTTTTTATTTTATATCTTTCGATGATATCTCTATAAATCATCACATTGAAATATTCCTGCAAAAGTCTGGTTTGAATATTATTATCCACTTTCAGAATATCAGGAAAACCTCCACTTGTCAAAAATTCTTTTGATAGATTTATTAACTTACTTCTTCCTGCTTGGGTGTGTATATTTAGCCTTTCATTATCACCAAACGCAAGAAACTCTTTGAAACTAAATGGAAAAACTTTAAAACTTATTGTTCTACCCCTTAATTCTGTAGCTATTTCGCTACTTAATAATTTTGAGTTAGAACCTGTAATAAATATGTGCTGCGATTTGGTGTCGTATATTCGCCTTACAAATTTCTCCCAAGAATCTACATTTTGTATTTCATCGAAGAAGAAATATACTTCACTTAAATCATTATCTGGAAATAGCTCTTGATATGACTCAAGAATGGTGTTCAAATCTTCAGTCTTAAGATTTAGTCTTTCATCCTCAAAATTTATAAATACTATTTTACTACTATCAAGTCTGGAATGTAAAAGTTGATTTATTATATCAAAAAGCAGCCAAGTTTTCCCACTTCTACGAGCTCCTATAATGCTGATTATTAGATTAGAGTCCAGCGGAATACCAAAGTCTCTGTGCAGAAGCTTTCTTTCTTGTACAACTTGATTTTCAATAATAATATCTTTTATTATCTTTTTCATGCTGCAAATTTAGTAAAATTTACGAAGATAATTATATATATTTCGTAAAAAATACGAAAGAAAAAGGTAAAAGCTTCGCAAAATATACGAAACTTCGACAATATTTAATGATTTAAACATTTGTTGTTGGCAATTGTTATTCATTAAATATGTATGGCTTATGCAGAAGTCATTAGTTACCATCCTTCAGTTTCTTTGACAACATATTAATATCTTTTTCTAATTCTTTTAGGCTATTCTCTCTCTCTATCTGCTTTTGTGTTTCCTTATATTTTTGAAATTCTTTGTTTGATTTTTCCAAAGCCATTTGGTGGCTTATTTTTCCAGCGTGTGTTAAAAGTTCTTTACCGTTGAGTTGTACAATAATATCTAATCTATTAATCCAATCTTTCATATACATTGGTGTATTTTCAAGAGCCATTGTTTCGGCAAATGCGAGATATTGTTCAACTATTAAACCGAGCAATTTTATTTCATCTTCCTGCAAGTAATTTTTTGCAATACTCACCTCATTTTTCTTAACTTTTGTACTTTTATTTTTGTCGTAAGATTGCATTCCTAAAAGCGGTAAACTTGCATCAACTCTACGGTAAACCAACTCTGCGGCAGTCTGTTCACTTATTGCCCAAAGTAGTTTGTTCTGAATAATTTTAAAGAACATTAAAGTTTTTTCATCTTTAGGGTCATAGTCGATACTTGTTGCATAAATATCTTTGATTTTCTGATAGAAAAATCGTTCTGATATTCGTATTTCGCGAATACGTCCTTGTAGTTCGCTAAAATAATTCATCGAATTAGCTGTCTTAAATCTATCGTCGTTTAGTGCAAAGCCTTTTATTATATATTCTTTTAAACGTTGTGTTGCCCATATTCTAAACTGTGTACCTTGTTTAGATTTAACTCTATAACCAACCGAAATAATTACATCAAGATTGTAATAATTAACATCTCTTGATTGTGTTTTACCAATAATAGCGCCGTGTTGAGTGGTTGTCCGGAATCTCCGGACTACCATATTTTCTTCTAATTCTCCCTCTTTAAAAATATTTATTATATGTTCGGAAATAGTTTTTTTGCTCCTACCAAATAAATCTGCCATTTGCATTTGCGTAAGCCAAACAGTTTCTTCATGAAAACGAACATCTAATTTTGTTTCTCCGCTTTCTGTTTGATAAATTATTATTTGTGATTTATTTTCTTGCATATTGTCTCCTTTATTTCAAGAGTTTAATTAACTTCTATTCTAAGCTCTGCCTTCATAGTTTTAAGATATTCTTCAATGGGATTTTATTTCATTTGTTTCGTAAAAAACACGAAAGAAAGTGGTCCAAGTTTCGTATATTTTACGAAATCTCAGAAAGAATATTTGCTTTTTTTAATCCACAATTTTAATAATTAGATTGATTAGAATGGTCAAGTTCAAGGCTTACAGCTTTTTGTAAAACGGAGTATACTATGGTATATGAGTATTTACAAAAAGGTGTGTAACGCAGAAATTGTCCATTTTAGACAATCTAACGGTCCTTATACATCTCTTCATAATACTTCTGATAATCTCCTGAAGTAATCTGCTCAACCCACTCAGTATTCTCAAGATACCAATCTACGGTTTTCTCAAGACCTTCTTCAAATTGTAATGATGGTTTCCATCCTAGTTCGTTTTGAAGTTTTGTAGAGTCGATGGCATAACGCATATCGTGTCCTGCTCTATCGGTTACATAAGAGATTAACTTTTCCGATTCTCCTTCTGCACGACCAAGTTTCTTATCCATTATTTTGCAGAGAAGCTTTATCAAATCAATATTTGTCCACTCATTATGACCGCCAATATTATAAGTATCGCCATCGGTTCCATTATGGAAAATTACATCAATGGCACGACAATGATCTTCTACCCAAAGCCAATCTCTAATATTCTCTCCCTTACCATAAACAGGAAGTGCTTTATTGGTTTTGATATTATTTATAAATAGTGGAATCAATTTCTCAGGAAACTGATATGAGCCATAATTATTAGAACAGTTGGAAATTACCATAGGCAATTTATAGGTATGATTATATGCTCTTACAAGATGGTCGCTGCTGGCTTTTGAAGCAGAATATGGACTACGAGGGTCGTAAGAGGTAGTTTCAAGGAAGAATCCTGTTTCACCAAGAGAACCATAAACCTCATCAGTACTTACATGGTAGAATCTTTTATCATCGAAGTTATCACCCCATAATTTACGAGCTGCATTTAGTAAATTTGCTGTTCCCACAATATTAGTAAAAATAAACTCATTGGGATTGGTAATACTTCTATCAACATGAGATTCAGCAGCAAGATGAATTACAGCATCAGGTTGATATTTTTCGAAAATTTCGTACATTTTCTCTGCATCAACGATGTCAGCTTTTACAAACTCATAATTTTTAGCATTTTCAATATCTCGCAAATTATTCATATTACCTGCGTAAGTCAATTTATCGAGATTAATAATTTTATAATTTGGGTATTTGTTTACAAATAAACGTACCAAATGTGAGCCTATAAATCCTGCTCCTCCTGTTATTAGTATTGTGTTCATATTATATGTTTTATTTGAATTTTATCTCTCGCAAAGCCGCAAAAATTCTTATTGTTAATTCATTATTCTCTTTCAGAGTAGATGACAAAATTATATTAAACCTATATTATTAACGATTTTGTCATGGTTTTTGTCCCAAAAACTCACGCCTAAATCTATTTTCTGTTATCATTGTAGCCACGGGTTTTCACCCGTGGCTACATATATATCACCCTTTCAGGGTTAAGAAACATTTCTAAATAAAAATGTCATTTACTTTTATTCTCTTTATTTAATTCTTCTTGGAATTTCCAAGCACTCAAAGTCATTTCATCAATCCCCTTTTCAGCTTTCCAACCAAGTTCATCATTAGCAAAAGAAGTTTCAGCCCAAACTTTTTCTATATCACCTTCTCTTCTGTCTACAATTTTATAATTAAGTTTTAGCCCTGTTACTTTCTCAAAAGATTTAATAACTTCAAGAACTGAATATCCATTCCCGGTACCAAGATTAAACACTTCATAATTCTTTTTATTATTGGCTTTAAGCATTCTTTCTACTGCAATAACGTGAGCTTTTGCCAAGTCAACAACATGAATATAATCACGAATAGCTGTACCATCAGGAGTGTTATAATCTTCACCAAAAACACTCAATTGCTCTCTAATTCCAGAGGCAGTTTGTGTAATAAAAGGCATCAGATTATTAGGAACTCCAAGAGGCAGTTCACCAATTAGAGCTGTTTCATGAGCTCCTACCGGATTGAAATATCTAAGGGCAATAGCTTTAATTGACGAAGAAGCATAAACAGTATCGGAAATTATATCCTCGGCAATTTGCTTAGTATTTCCATAGGGTGACATGGCTGTTTTACGAGGAGCTTTTTCTGTTACTGGAAGTTCATCAGGCTGTCCGTAAACAGTGCATGAGCTTGAAAAAACCAAATTAGGAATATTGTGCATATTCATATTCTCCATAATATTTATAAGAGAACCAATATTGTTGCGATAATACATAAGTGGCTTTTCAACCGATTCTCCCACAGCTTTATAAGCTGCAAAATGAATTATTCCATCAATATCATTATTGGAATTAAAGAAATTGATACAAGCATTATAATCTGATAAATCAAATTTAGAAAACTCGGGTTTTATACCACTGATTTTCTCTATTTGTCCTAAAACTTCTATATGAGTATTTGAGAGATTATCTACGATAACTACATCATAACCTGCATTTTGTAATTCTACTACGGTATGAGAGCCAATATATCCTAAACCTCCTGTTACGAGTATTTTCATTAAGTAATTAATTTGTGATTTTTAAAGGCGTAAAGATAGGGATTTTGGTGCTTAGTAGTATGGAAAAACATCCTAATTATTAATAGTCAAGATATTCCCATCATAATAGGTATAATATCTTTTCATGGGGAGAGTAGCGGGACCAGTAATTGGACCACCATCGAGTATGCTAAATTGACTACCACAGCATGTGTCGGAGCAGGTAATTCCTGATGGATCCATTGTTATTCTTGCATTAAGTTCACGGGGATCGTAAGGACATCCTCTATCATAGGCTACAAACTCATCAACAGATAATCGATAAACTAAAACCCCTCTATAACCTCCTGTAAGATAAACCCATCCTCCAATTGTGTTAAGTCCAATATACATTGTAGAATTAACATCAATATTAATATTTACAGCTACTTCAGGTATAGTATCATGTACAGGCTTGTCTTTGCAGGACCATGTGCTACTTATTAGAATAACTAATATTAATGAAAACCCTAAAATTTTTATATACTTCATATTATAATCAGAACGTAAAAATTATTAATCTATTATCATTCGTACCTTAATACTTTTGCTAGAGCACTTACTGTAAACTTTCTTTTTGAATTAAGCTCTGTACACATAAATCTTGTGCGTCTTTTCTCTCCTTTAACAAATACTCTTCCATTAATAATAAAGGACTCTCCATGCTGCAATTCTTCCAAATAAACATCCTCTGATTCAGAATGTTTATCGTACCGAGCTAATTCTCTCACCATATTAAGGTCACCATGACTTGATGCCTTAGGATTTCTTAGATGTTTTAGGAGAACTATTGTAAGCGATTTTGGAAAGACATCGAGCTCAAAATATTGAACCATTAGTGTCCTATAAGCATTCTGCCATTCTATTCCATGAGGACGAACCATCCTTCCAAACTCTTCATAAACTACTAAATGAGCAAATTCATGCACAAGAGTAATTAAGAATTCATAGGGATTTAATCCCGCATTTATTGTAATAGTATGCTTTTGTTCGCTGGTTCTTTTAGCTCTAAAATCACCAAGCTTAGTTTTTCTATTATTCTTAATCTTAAGCTTCAATGGTTTGTCTAATATCCAAGAAGCAACAGCCTCTGCTGATCGCTCAGGCAGATAAGATTCAATAGCAGAAATAAACTCTTCTTTATTCACTAATAGAAGTATCTACTTGACTAAATGATGGACACTTTTGTGGTCCATGACTACTACAAGAAGAAACTGCTACCATAGTGAATAGAATAAAAGCAACTACTCCAACTATTTTATTTAACTTTTTCATACTCAGAATTTTAACTATTTTACAACAACAACTTTTTTAAGATTTTCTACTCTCAAAATAAGACTTTCAACAGCTTTCATGCTATCATCTAAATCAGACATTATTTCATGCTTCTTATCAGTAAATGTTGATTTAAGCTCAGAAAACAAGCTTTGATAATAACTAACGCCACCTTTAAGATTATTTACAAAACTATCGTAATATTTTTTCTGCTTTCTATTAGAAATAGCAGAAATTCCATCAAGTTCTTTCTTTAAATAATCTATATAAAGACCAATCTCTTTAATAAACATATTTGGTCTATCTTTTCTTTCAATAATATTAGTTCTTCCATAAATATGATCAATCATTTCTTTAAGAGAAACTTTTTTGGAGAAATAAGCCATATTCGGACCTGGACAAACAGATATACCATGACCTTCAGCTTTAGTAGTCTCAATACCGTGAGCCTTCATTGAAGAAATACCTAATCCTAAACAAATACAAGATTTATCTACAATCTTGTTATATTCACTTTTGTATTCAACTTCAGAAAGACTCTTCTCATCAAGTTCCTTAATTTTTATCTTTTGGAATTTACTTGATGCAGTACAAAGACCTTTTTCTGTATAATCGTAATTAAGCTTAACATATTGTCTAGGGCAATGACTACCAGGTTTTCCAGCATCAATAAGCTCTTGTTTTTCAATATCTTTAGTATTCCCTTTTAAACTATTAAAAGGAACACCTAAAGGAGAAATATCACTTAAATACAAATGTTCCTCTTTAGCGCCAATTAATTTATTGATAGTTTCTTCATCAACACTTGTTGCCTCAGGAACTAAAAGCATAGGGGTACCCCAACCAATGGAATCAACCTTATAATACTCCATTAAAAACTCATGCTCTTCAGCAGTACCAATACCACCTTGAGCTGTTATTTTTAAATCCATCTCATTTTCAGGAACAACTAATCCTTTGGCCTCCAATGCTCCTTTAAGAAGTTTAAAAACAGGTTCAATAAGATCTCTCTTTTGGTCTCTAAACTGTGCTAAAATAGGTCCCATTAGATGACCTTCTGTAGCAAAGGCGTGTCCTCCACAATTAAGTCCACTCTCAATTCTATACTCAGAAACCCAAAGTCCTTTTTTAGCTAAATATGTTCCTTGTAATAATGCTGAGCGAAAATCGCTAACCTTCAAAACAATTTTCTTTTTAACATAGCCATCTTTTGATGGATAAAAATCCTCAAACTTTTCAAAATATGAAAATAATCTCGGATTCATACCCGCTGAAAGAACTATTGAAGAACTTAATTCACTCTCCGCAAAACCTCTCAATGCGGCATGAGCATCGTTATATTCAACAGGAAGTTTTTCACCATCCTTAAAATTATCTTTATCAACTTTGGTCATAATATTTACATCAATACTACCAATAGATAAATTTTTATCTAACCAAGTTTTAATTTCTTCAATATTAACAAATTTAGATGTCAAATTCTGCCACTCTTTTTTAAGTGTAGAATTATTTGGCATAAGATTGAAATAATCTTTTAAATCAGCCATTTTTTCATCAGTAATTTGTTTTATTTCTTCAAGCTTTTTCTCTGCTTGTTCTTGAATCATATTAAGATAAGTGGTTATTCTCTTAGCACGAAAGTCATCAATTTTTGAAGTGATTTCTTTGTAAGGAAGTTCAAGTTTTTCACAGTACATTTTTCTCATTTTCTCAACGAGAACATCGTCAACAAGAGAAATAACCGAATCAATTCCTAGGTGAGAAACCTTCATTGGACTATCAATGCTATATCCAATACCCAATACAGGTATATGAAATGAATGTTTTTTTACCATATATAAATTTTATTAAACTGCTAAATTACAGTTGTTTTATAATTAGTGCAAAACTATTAAAATTATTGCTTCTATGAATTTTTTTAACAATCATTATTAAGTAGCAATTGAAAACATCAAAATCATAAGAAAATCTATCAAAAAAAAGATAATTATTAACCTTTGTTTTCATACTTTTATAGCCTATTTTTCAATAATATATTTTAATAAATTATGTACGAATATTTAAAAGGCAAACTCATAGAAAAAACTCCTTCTAATGTAATAGTAGAGTGCTCTGGAGTAGGCTATTTTCTCAATATATCACTGCAAACATTCTCTCAAATTAAAGATATAGAAAGTATAAAATTATTCACTCATCAAGTGGTAAAAGAAGACTCTCATACTTTATTTGGATTTATTTCAAAAGGCGAGCGCACCATTTTTAGGCAATTAATCTCAGTATCAGGAGTTGGAGCGAATACAGCAAGGGTAATTTTATCCTCAATGAGCACCGATGAAGTTTTTGATGCAATTATTATGAATAATGTAGCTGCTCTCAAGGCTGTGAAAGGAATTGGAGCAAAAACAGCTCAACGTATTATTCTTGATTTGAAAGATAAAATCAAAAAAGATGAAAATAGTACTGAAAATTTTGACGGATCACACAATACAACTAAAGAGGAAGCGTTATCTGCATTGGTAATGTTAGGTTTTGCACGGCAGAGTGCCGACAAGGCTATACAAAAGGTTTTTGAGTCACAGGGTTTCTCTATTAGTGTTGAAGAATTAGTTCGTTATTCACTAAAGATACTCTAATTATTTATTTATAATTATTTGAAGCGTCGATTACGAAATATATTTTTATCGCTAATAGGAGTGGTATTTTGGGTTTTTGTATTTGGAAACAAGGTTCCTAGTCTTGTTCCTCTTACCAACATCTCTGATATCGAACTACTTCCGGTATTACCTATTGATACTCCCGATCAGAGTGATTCAATGCATTATCCTGTACAACAAGGTGGAAATACTCCCTATAATACTTCAGGAAATAGCCCTTTATATTTAAGCAATCCTTCAAATCAAACAAGCACAGTAGAATACGACCCTGTAACAGGCACTTATGTATTTAAAAATCAGATTGGTGGAGTAAATGTAAGCGAGCCATACCAAATGGATCTTGATGAATATATGAAATATGATCTTCAAAATTCTGTTGACCAATATTGGCGTGATAGGGCAAAACAAGATGGAAAAGGATCATCAAATTCTCTTATTCCAACTTTACACATTGGAAGCAAAGCATTTAGTACAATTTTCGGAAGCAATACCATTGATATTCGGCCTCAAGGTAGTGCAGAACTAATATTTGGTGTAAATTCTTCCAAAAGAGAAGACCCTTCTTTAGATGTTAAACAACAACGTGTTACCAATTTCGATTTCAAAGAAAAAATTCAAATGAATGTAAGAGCTAAAGTTGGTGATAAGATTGACTTTGGAATAAACTATAATACAGAAGCTAATTTTGAGTTTGATAATAAAATGAAATTAGCTTACCAAGGTGATGAAGACGAAATACTTCAATTGGTAGAAGCAGGAGATGTTTCCTTACCTCTTACCACTTCCTTAATTCAAGGTAGTCAATCACTTTTTGGAATAAAAACAAAATGGAAATTTGGTAAAACAACTGTAACAACTGTATTTTCACAACAAAGAAGCGAATCAAAAAACATTACCGTATCGGGAGGAGCACAACTACAAGAATTTTATGTTAAGGCTGATGAATATGAAGAAAACAAACACTTCTTTCTATCACAATACTTCCGCGATCATTATAATGAAGCCCTCAAAACCTTACCTGCTGTAAATTCAGGTATCAACATTACCAAAATTGAAGTTTGGGCGACAACCATTGGTGCACCAGTAAACGAAAATCGGAACCTTGTAGTACTAATGGATTTAGGAGAAAGCAACCCATATCGTAGTGATGTGATTTTCCCCGATGCTGGTAATTTTCAGAATCTACCTTATAATGATGCCAACGATTTATACTCTAGTTTGCTCCTAAATGAAGGTACCGTAAGGAATATTAATACCGTAAGTAATTATTTAAGTGGTCCCCCATACAGTTTTATTGCAGGACAGGATTTTGAGAAAATTGAAAATGCTCGTAGGTTATCAAGTACAGAATTTAGCATAAACAGAAAACTAGGTTTTATTTCAATAAATACAAGATTAAACTCGGACCAAGTACTAGCAGTAGCTTACCAATATACAATTGTTGGCGATACCAATATTTATAGAGTGGGTGAATTTTCTGATGATGCAATAATTGCTCCTCAGAATCTTATTGTAAAACTATTAAAATCTACTAACGTAAATACTAAAGTTCCTACTTGGGACCTAATGATGAAAAATGTTTATTCTCTTGGTGCTTATCAAATTACAGCACAAGATTTTAGAATGAATGTTGTATATGAAAATCCTGAATTTGGAGTTCCAACAGGTTTTCTGACAGAAGGTGCAATAAAAGGACAAGCACTAATCGTTCCACTTGGTTTAGATAATTTGAATACTCAACTTGACCCAACTCCTGATGGTGTTTTTGACTTTATTGATGGAGCTGCGACAAATGGTGGAACAATAGAATCGAGAAATGGTAGAATATTCTTCCCTGTATTAGAACCTTTTGGAGAAGATTTAAGAAAAGCCATTGACCCTGATGACCCCAATTCTGAATTGGCAATGAAATATGCTTTTGATTCTTTATACACATTAACAAAACATCTTGCGAGGCAATATCCTGATAAAAATAGATTTGCCATTGAAGGTAGATATAAATCGGGTTCTGGGTCAGAAATCTCCTTGAATGCAATGAATGTACCTCAAGGGTCGGTAAAGGTTATGGCAGGAGGAGTACCACTGCGTGAAAATATAGATTATACCGTTGATTACACATTGGGGAGAGTAAAAATCATTAATGAAGGAATCCTTAATTCTGGTACTCCCATTAATATTTCGCTTGAGAGTAATGCAATGTTCAACATACAGACAAAGACTTTGCTTGGAGCCCATGTTGATTACGATTTCAGCCCTGATTTGAAATTAGGAGCAACAATATTAAATCTAACAGAACGCCCTTTAACCCAAAAAGTTAATACTGGTGATGAGCCTATTTCTAACACTATTTGGGGACTTGATGGTAGTTACCAGAAAGATTCACGTTGGATTACTAAAATGGTTGACAAACTACCTTTTATTGAAACAAAAGCTCCTTCAACAATAAATATTACTGGAGAATTTGCTCATATGATTCCTGGGCATCCAAGAGCATTAGGTAAAACAGGTGTTTCTTATATTGATGATTTCGAAGGTAGTTCTTCTGGAATAGACCTTTTAAATATTGGTAGATGGAAATTAGCAAGTACACCTTTAGGGCAAACTTCTTCTGATATGTTTCCTGAAACTTCAGTAAACAACTCTTTACAAATAGGTTATAATAGAGCACGCCTTTCTTGGTATGTGATAGATCATTTATTTGTAAGGCCAAACAGCAATACTCCTGACTATATAAGAAATGATAAGGATATGCAGTCTAACCATTACGTTAGAGAGATTTTTGAAAAAGAAGTATTTCCAAACAAAGAAAATCCAAATAATGCACCATCAAATATTGCTGTTCTTAACTTAGCCTATTATCCGGAAGAGAGAGGGCCTTATAACTTTGATGTGGAACAGAGCGGAATTTCTGCCGGTATTACAGCTGATGGTAAATTAGATAAACCAGAATCACGTTGGGGAGGAATAATGCGACAGATTGAAAGCACTGATTTCACTGCAACAAATATTGAATATATAGAATTCTGGATGATGGATCCATTTATTGACCCTGATGAAGGTGGACCTCAGCAACCACTACAAAATGGAGGAGATTTATTCTTTAACCTTGGAGATGTATCAGAAGATATTCTTAAAGATGGAAGAAAATCTTTTGAAAATGGACTACCAATAAATGCTACGAAAACTAATGTAGACACTACTATTTGGGGTTTAGTACCAACCATACAAGCTATGACCAACTCATTTGATAACAATCCAGATTCAAGAGCATATCAAGATGTTGGTTATGATGGTTTGACAAATGAAGATGAAAGGGCTTTCTATAAAGTAGAATATACTGACAGAATAATTGCACTTTATGGAACGGGTTCTCAGGCATATATCAATGCTAATAATGACCCTTCTAATGATAATTATCACTACTACCTTGGTACTGACTTCGACAATAATCAAACAAGCATACTTGATAGATACAAACTTTATAATGGTGTAGAAGGTAACTCGCCAACAGCAGCTCAAAGCCCAGAATCATATCCTACTACTGCAACACCCCTTCCTGATGTTGAGGATATTAATTCTGACAATACATTAAGTCAAGAAGAAAGATATTATCAATATAGAGTTCAACTTAGGCCTAACAAAATGGTTCAAGGCGAAAACTATATCTCAGATATATATGAAGCACCTGTAAGATTAAAGAATGGTGAAGCTACAACAGTAAAATGGTATCAATTTAGAATTCCTATTACAGAACCTGAGAAAGTAGTTGGTCAGATTCAAGATTTTACTTCCATAAGATTTATGAGAATGTTTATGAAAAACTTCTCAGAACCAGCAGTATTACGTTTTGCTACATTGGAGTTAATAAAGAATGAGTGGAGAAAATATGGTAACGAATTATTAGATCCAGGAGATTATATTCCTGTAAATGGACAAACAAATTTTGAAGTAAGTAGAGTAAATATTGAAGAAAATGGAAAGCGCGACCCTATTCCTTATGTACTTCCTCCAGATATTCAAAGAGAAGTAAATTATGCAACTCAGAATTATGTTCAACTCAATGAGCAGAGTTTAGTTCTTAAGGTTTGTGACCTTCAAGATGGAGATGCGAGGGCTGCGTATAAAACTACCGACTTTGATTTCAGAAGATATAAAACCCTTAAATTATTTGTTCACGCTGAGGAATCTTATACCAATAAACCTGTAGATAATGGTGATTTACATTTCTTTATTCGTCTTGGAACTGATTTCACTCAAAACTATTACGAATATGATATTCCATTATACTTGACACCTTGGGGAAGTTCTGATGCCCATGATATTTGGCCAGAACAAAATGAAATAGCTCTTCAAATAGCTAAGCTTTTAAGTGCAAAGCAAGCAAGAAATATTATTATGCGTGAAGACCCTAGTGGTACTGTAAATCTTATGACTCCTTTTATTCAAATGGATGGTCAGAATAGAATTACAGTAGTTGGAACTCCAACATTAAGCGCTGTTAAAACCATAATGGTTGGAGTGAGAAACCCAAAATCAATACCTGGTAGTACACATGATGATGGACTTGATAAATGTGCAGAAGTATGGGTAAATGAGCTAAGAATGACCGACTTTGATGAACAAGGTGGTTGGGCTGCAAATACTGTTATATCAGCTGACTTAGCAGATTTGGGAAATGTTGTTCTTGCAGGTAATATTAGTACGGCAGGTTTTGGGTCTTTGGAACAAAAAGTAAATGAGAGGCAGCAAGAAAATATTTATGGATATGATTTCGCTACCAATTTAGAACTTGGTAAATTCTTCCCAGAAACTTCTGGTATTCGTATTCCAATGCACTATGATATTAGTGAATCATATAAAGATCCAGAGTTTAATCCATTAAATCCAGATATTAAATATCAAGACGATTTATCTACTTTTAAAGACAAGCGACAAAGAGACTCTATACGTGAAATTTCGACTGATTACACCAAAAGAACGAGCTTCAACCTAATGAATATAAAGAAGATGAGGACTGGAACAAGTAAAAAACCTCATATTTACGATATAGAAAACTTTGATTTTACATATCAATATTCTCAACAATTTCATAGCAATATTGATATTGAATATGATGACAAAAAATCTTATAAGGGAGCAATAGGATATAACTATACAAAGAATCCTAAAAACTTTAAGCCTTTTGCTAAAAATAAATTCTTAAGGAAGCATAAAAGTCTTGCCCTAATTAGAGATTTCAATTTCAATCTACTTCCAAAACAACTAGGCTTTAGAACTGATGTTTCTCGATTATATAATGAGAACTTATTGCGTAAAAAAACTCGTTCTCTCATTATTATTAACCCTACTTATGTAAAATCATTTAATTGGAATAGAAATTACGATTTTAGATACGATTTTAGTAGATCATTGAAACTAGATTATAAGGCAATTGTACAAGCCCGTATTGATGAGCCATCTGGATTAGTAGATCGGGACTCCCCTTATTGGCATGAAACAAGAGATTCAATAATGAATAGCATTACTGATTTGGGTAGAGTAACCAATTTTAAACAAATGTATAATATCAATTATGCTGTTCCAATAAATAAGATCCCTATTCTGAACTGGATAAATATGACAACTAAATATGGTGGTGATTACAGATGGACAACAGCTCCTCTTTCTACGCCATTCCTAGGAAACACTATTGAGAACTCAAATAAAATACAGGTAAACACTACTGCAAATATGGTTTCTCTTTATAACAAGGTTAAATATCTGAAAAAAATAAATAAAAAAGGTAGAGGTAGAAATTCTGTTAGAGGAAGAGGAACAAAACTAAATATGATAGATGACAGTGTTGCTGATTCTCTAAAAACTAAAAAAAATTGGGGTAAGATAGTTTTTGATGCCACATTAAGAGTTATGATGATGGTTAGAAATGTAAGTTTCTCTTATCTAGAATCTAATGGAACTATGCTTCCTGGATTCAATAAGTCTCCAAAGTTTTTTGGTATGGATATCGACAATAGTGCTCCAGGTTGGGATTTTGTATTTGGTTCTCAGGTTAATATAGCTGAAAGAGCAGCAGAAAATAATTGGATATCTAAAAGTCAACAACTTAATAACCCTACTATTAAAAAGCATACTGATGTTATTAATGCGCGAATATCTGTAGAGCCTGTACCTTCTATGAAGATAGAAATTACTTTCTCAAGAAACTACTCAAGCATTAGACAAGAGTATTGGAGATATGATACTTTAACAGAGAACTATCAATCGTATACACCAACACAAACAGGAATGTTTTCAATTACTTATAATACTTGGAGAACAAGTTTTGCCAAGGATGATGAGAAAACACATGTAAATGAAAATTTTGAAAACTTTAAAAACTTCTTATTGCCAATAGCTGAACGACTAGCAGCAGAAAACCCTTATTGGAACGGAACATATAATCAAGATACTTTAAATGGAATATTATATCCTGATGGCTATAATAGAACTAATAAAGAAGTTATGATGTATTCGTTTATGGCTGCATATAGCGGACAAGATGTGGAATCAGTTCCTTTAACTCCATTTCCAAAAATACCAAAACCAAATTGGCGATTTACTTATAGTGGATTAACTAAAATTGATATTATTGATCAATGGTTTAAAACATTAACAATTTCGCATGCTTATAAATCGATGTATACAGTAGGAAGCTATACATCAAATATACTCTGGAAGGAAGGTCAAGATGGGTTTTCGTGGGTAAGAGACCAGTTGGGAGATAATTATATTCCAAGATATGATATGACAATGGTAAGTGTAAGCGAGCAGTTTAGCCCATTGGTTAATGTTGATATGACATTGGAAAATAGCTTAATTCTTAAAGTGGCAGTCAAAAAGACTAGAAACATTGCAATGAGTTTTGCCAACAATCAGATTACAGAAATAAAATCTAATGAATTAATTGTAGGAACAGGTTATCGATTTAAACAGGTTCCATTAAGTTTGAAACTAGGAGGTGGAACAAAAACCTTCAAGAGTGATATACAACTTCGTTTAGACTTCTCAATTAGGGAAAACAAAACAGTATTGCGTAAACTCATTGAAGACATTGACCAAATTAGCCAAGGACAAAGCATTATGAGTATTAACTTCTCTGCTGATTATCAGTTTAGTAAAAACCTAACTTTTAGAATGTTTTACGATCAAGTAATAAATAATCCTTTTGTTTCTTCTCAATTCCCTACTTCAAATATCAAAGCAGGTATTAACTTGAGATTTACTTTAGCTCAGTAGAAAGTTGAAAGTTATGAGTTCTGAGTTATAGTTTTTTGATTTTCAAAACCTCTATCCAACCTTCATTTTTGTGATACATCATACAAACAGCAAGAGTATCCGAAGAGCATTTTTTAACTTTCTTAAATGAAGCTTTAATTACGGTTTCATTTTCAATATTTTTTACAGTTTCATAATTACAAATATGAAAATCTTTATTTTCATACCTTAAGTAAGAACCGGTGCAATCCTTAATTACTATTACTTCTACATCTGTTACCTTTTCACAAGCAGAAAATGCAAATGCCATTGCTAAAATAAGTCCTATAATTTGTAATTTTCTCATGATAATAATTTTAATATTAAAAAAAGCTATCATACACAACAAATGTGCCTAAATATTCCCAACAAAAAACCCCAAGCTTTCGCTCAGGGTTTCTCATTAATATTACAATGATTTGACTATTTTTCTTCTTTAGTCTCTTCTGTTTTCTCTGCAGCTTTTTCTTCTTCTTTAGTTTCTATTTTCTTAAGAAGTTCTTTAGCTTTAGCTTTTTCGTTCTCTTGCATTTCAGCTTTTAAGTTACTAAGTACACTTAAGTCACCAAGAGTTGTTTTCTCAGAATTCTTATTTATGTTCTTAACAGCAGCGCTTGATGATTTAGCACTTGCTTTCTTAGCAGCTCTTGCATTGAATTTCTCAGTAGCTTGTTGCTCTTGGAAAATTCTATTGTGAGAAAGAATGATTTTCTTATTGTCCTTAGAAAATTCTATTACCATAAAGTCAAGACTTTCGTCAACCTTAGGCATAGTACCGTCTTCTTTGCTTAAGTGACGCTTAGGAGCAAATCCTTCAACACCATAAGGAAGAGCAATAATAGCTCCTTTATCGCTAACAGAAAGAACAGTTCCTTTATGTACACTATCTACATTAAATACAGTTTCGAATACATCCCAAGGATTCTCTTCTAATTGTTTGTGACCTAAGCTTAATCTTCTGTTATCAACATCTACGTCAAGAACAACAACCTCGATAGCTTCACTAATCTTAGTGAACTCAGCAGGATGCTTAATTTTCTTAGACCAACTTAAATCAGAGATATGGATAAGACCATCAACACCTTCTTCTAATTCTACGAATATACCGAAGTTAGTGAAGTTACGAACTGTAGCAGTATGCTTAGAGCTCTTAGGATATTTTTGATCTATATCAGCCCATGGATCTGGAATTAATTGCTTAATACCAAGAGACATTTTACGTTCTTCTCTATCAAGAGTAAGAATAACAGCTTCTATTTCGTCACCTACTTTAAGGAAATCTTGAGCAGTACGTAAATGCTGAGACCAAGACATTTCACTTACGTGAATAAGTCCTTCAACACCAGCAGCAATTTCAATAAATGCACCGTAGTCAGCAATAACCACTACTTTACCTTTTACTTTATCACCAGTACTAATTTTTTCGTCAAGAGAGTCCCATGGATGAGGAGTAAGTTGTTTTAAACCTAGAGCAATACGTTTCTTATTCTCATCAAAATCAAGAATTACAACATTGATTTTCTGATCTAATTCAACAACTTCTTCTGGGTGATTGATTCTACCCCAAGAAAGGTCAGTAATATGAATAAGACCATCAACACCACCAAGGTCAATAAATACACCATAAGAAGTGATATTCTTAACAGTACCTTCAAGAACTTGTCCTTTTTCAAGCTTAGCCATAATTTCAGCTTTCTGCTTCTCAAGTTCGTCTTGAATAAGTGCTTTATGAGATACAACAACGTTTTTGAATTCATTATTGATTTTTACAACTTTGAATTCCATTGTTTTACCAACATATATATCATAATCACGGATTGGCTTAACATCAATTTGAGATCCTGGCAAGAAAGCCTCAATTCCAAATACATCAACGATTAATCCACCTTTTGTACGACATTTTACAAAACCGTTTATTACTTCATCTTTATCAAGAGCTTCGTTTACACGATCCCAAGATTTAAGAATTCTAGCTTTTTTGTGAGATAAAATTAACTGGCCTTGAGTGTCTTCCTGATTTTCAATATAAACATCAATTTCGTCACCAATTTCAATACTTTCTCTGTATCTTAATTCATTTACAGATAATACACCATCAGATTTGAAACCAATATTAACAACTACTTCACGACTGTTTTTAGCCATAATAGTACCTGTAACAACTTGTTGTTCGGTAATCTGCTTTAATGTTTTGTCATAGATATCTGAAAGCTTATCATACTCTTCTGTTGAAAAGTTTGAGTCATCTTCTTCATTATCCCAATCAAAATCAATTGGTTCGTCATTGTTAGTAGCAACAACTTCTTCTTTAACTTCTTCAGCAGCAGGAGCTTCTTCTACAGGAGCTTCTTCTTTTGTTTCTTCAGCTATAGGTGCTTCAGCTACTGGAGCTTCTTCAACTTTAACTTCTTCTTTAGTTTCTACTGGAGTTTCTGGAGTTTTAACCTCAGCTTTGGGAGCTTCTTCGGCTAATTCTTCATTTTTGACAATTTCTTCTGCCATAATAATTTCGATGTGACTGCCTGAAATACAGTCTGGTTAAACAATTTATTTAATTATCATCCCCTTATTTTCTAAGAGGGCTGCAAAAGTACAAATATTTTTAATGTAATCATCAGATAATGAGAGAAAAAGTTGCATGTTTTTGTTAGTAGGATAATTTTTCAATAAATTGATCAAATTCTGTTACATCTTTCAAACCTAATTTCTTTGAAAGCCTTTGTTGAGCTCTTTTAATGCTATCAGGAGATATTCCAAGAATACTAGCTGATTTCTTTCTTGAATACTGGAGTTTAAGCATTACTAATTGACGTTTATCACCTTCAGTTAGATTATGGTGTTTTTCAGATATCTTTGCTAAATAGTTTGGGTGTAGAATATTAAAAGTTTCAATATATTTGTCCCAGTCTTCATTAACTAATATCTTCATATTAGCCAGTTTATCATTAATATTAACATCATCTTTAGATGATGATTCCTTTTCCTCTTTTTGGAGTTTAAGTATTAGTTTATTCTGTTCTGTTAAATGTATATCTATTTCTCCCAATCTCTGTTTTGCATCACTTAACTCCTTACTTAAACTTTTGGCCTCTTTTGTAATTATCTCTTTCTCTTTTGATTTGAGTTTAACCTTTCTGTATAAATATAGTGTGATTAATATAAATATGAGTATAGAAATAGATATTATCATTAAAAAAATAATGGAATCCTTTTCTTTTTCAACCTCTAGTCTTTTTACTTCTGCTTTTTGTATTTGCTTTAGATACTTAATTTCAGTTTCTTTAATAGTGTTTTTATAATTGATTTTATCTAAGCTATCTGTAATATTGTGGTATA
>Ga0256827_10000796_pt1 | contig 19979 bp, 15 predicted proteins | sample CV84metaG_FD_185977 | JGI IMG/M metagenome (GOLD analysis project Ga0256827, IMG submission 185977) | Hydrothermal vent microbial communities from East Pacific Rise, Pacific Ocean - CV84 | ecosystem: Environmental > Aquatic > Marine > Hydrothermal vents | place: Pacific Ocean: East Pacific Rise... | reverse complement strand
TACTTTCTTGTAATTGAGACATCAGCTTGTGTAAAGGCATTAAAAACGTTGAGCTGTTGCTCTTTTGTCATACCCACACCATTATCTTGAATAGAGAACGATAACTCTGTTTGATTTTCAACAGAAGATACTTTTTTAATTTCAATTGAAATTTTTCCACCTAAGTCAGTAAACTTTATGGCATTACTTAAAAGGTTAATAATAACCTCTTTGATTTTAACAGAATCTCCTAAGAGCTTTTTATTAATAGATGGATCTAGGAAAAAGTTAAGTTCAATATTTTTTTCTGAAGCTCGAACGCCATAGGTCTCTACCGCATTTTCAAACTCAACAATAGGGTCAAAGACAACCATCTCAAGTTCAGTTTTGTTACTCTCTATCTTTGATAAATCTAGAATATTATTAATAATACTTAATAGATTCTCTGAACTCTTCTCTATAATATTTGTAAACTCTTTCTGTTCACTATTAAGCTTAGTACTTTTTAGAAGTTCCGTAAATCCAACAATTCCATTTAATGGTGTACGAATTTCATGAGACATGTTGGCTAAGAAGAGTGATTTTGATTCATTTGCTTCTAGAGCTTCACGTTTATCAGTCTTTGCATTTTCAATAAGTAATTCAATAAATTTATAGGCCTCTTGCATCCCTTTACTACTATGCAGATTAATATCTTTTACAGAAGTGATACTTGAACCTTCAAATCCATGATCAGACTCTTGTACTGCATTATTTAGAATCTCTTCTAAATCTTTCATATTATTACGTAATTCATTACGTGTAGTTGTCCCAATAACTGTTAATACTAGGGCAAGAAGTGATAAAAATATAGCGGTTCCAAATATAAGATACTCTTGCTCTATAGCCTCTTGAATACGTTTATTTAAGTGGTGTTCTATTTGAGCTTCTATTTTATAAAGATGTTTTAATTTTTGATTATTTTTTTGAAACCACTCTTGTACATCAATTGTAAATTTTCCATCTTGAAGGTTTTTTTGAACTTGTAGATAGAGTGTTGAGACACTATTTAAATCACTTTTAACTTTAGGACGATTAACATAAACCTCTATCTCCTCTTTTAGAATAGTATCTTTTATATATTTTGTTTGAAATCTATTCGCTTCTCCTTGAGTCTGATTCAGAAAAGTATATTCCATATCATTTAGAGCTCTTTTTTTAGCAATAAAATAGCTTAAATAGTCACGTTGAAGTGTTACATAATGAATATCATTAGTTATATCAATAAGAGAATTTTTTATTAGTTCAATGTCTCTATTTAGATTAATATTTAAATTGGCTATCTTTTTTTCAAAAAGAGGGCTTACTATCTGGTCACTATATCCATCATGAAACATAGCTCTGAAATTTATAGAATCTGCTTTAAATCCTTGACGAATGCTATTCAGATTTGCTAATACAGAATTAAGTTTATAAGAGCTTAACTTGTTGTTAATAGAGCTTATGACTCTGTCACTTTTAGCCATTTGCTTCTCTAGAAGTTTTTTATCACTCTCTTCTGTTGTTGCAATTGCAATAGAGGCAATGCCTCTCTCTTGGCTTAATGTTGTAATTACTTGATTTAGTTTCTGACTCTCATTAAATAGATTCTTTGCTTTTTTATTAGTTTCAGATTGAATATATGAATTATAAATAAAGTAACTAGCAATAAAAAAAAGCAGTAAAAGGGGTAGCGTACTAATAAGTCTTAGTCGGGTATAGAGTTGCACTTAAATCCTTTAATATTATGCTCTGTCAAGCTGTTTCATATAGTCTTCTAAAGAGAGGAAATGTCCCCAATATCTAACAAGAAGTCCTTCTATTTTATTGTGTTCTGTACAGAACTGTATCTCTTCTAAAATATCAGCTAACTCATTAATTCGTAAATTACTTGCAGCCCCTTTTAGTTTATGCCCTAGCTCATGAATATTATCCATATCTTTTTGATAATAAGAGGTTAAGAGATGGTCTTTATCTTGTTTTGCTTGCTCTATAAAATCATCAACAAACTCTTCTATTAGAACAACAGGTAGGTTTAACTCATCTGCTGCTGTTTGTGGACTATATGAGATAGGTAGTGCAGAGACATTGTCAAGATTAATCTCTTGTATATCATTCTGAGGTTTAACTGCTATTGGAGCATGAGGCTCTTCAGCTATCTCAACAGGTTCACTTTTTTTAGGTTCTTCTTTTGTTGGAGGAACATTTTTTAGGAGTTCTGTAAAGCGTGCATTTAAAATCTCCTCTTTATTCTCCTCTTCAAGGGTATCCTCTTCAAATAAGTTTTCAATATCTTCATCATCGGGTTTCTCTAATGTCAATAGTGCTAATTTTGTATAGTACTGATCAATAAGAGGCATACGTTCACGATGTGAAAGCTTTTTAATCTTTAGAAGTAAAATATTAATATGTGGTATTTTAAGTGTTAATGCAAGATTTGATAAGTTTTTAATAACTTTATCATTTCCTTCTAAGAGACGTTTCTCATCAATAATAGATTGATCAATAAAACTATCAAGATAGAGTTTATAGTCATCAACCGTTAATCCAATCTCTTCAGAAATTTTCTCTACATCTAAATAGATTGCTTTATAGCTTGTTTTAAATTTTTTACCCTTTGAGTTTCGTTCAATTGTCACATTAGTTAACCCTATAAGGTTAAAAATACCTGACTCTCCTTCTGCACTGCTAAGAGTAAAATCTGCATCAATAGTTTGATTTTTTTGAACGATAGATATTTTGTTATTCTCTAACTTAAGTGTTTTAATAATGTTTGCTTCTACCAATTCACTGAAGGTTTTAAACCCTAAAACTTTAATAAATGCACTATCTGCCATTATTAGCTTTTTATCGTCATTATATCCGTAATACATCTGTTTGCCTCACTCTTTTTTTATATATTATACTGAGCATATCGCTCAATTTCTTCTTCCATATTTAGTCTTGATGTTGGTTTATGTACTACAATAAAACCGATAATATTTCCATCATTATCATATTTTACTGTACAGTGAATGTCACTCCAAAAGTACATTCCATCACGACGCATATTTTTTAGGGTACTAAACCACTGTTTTAACTCTTTTTTTGTTGACCAAAGGTTATTGTATATAATGTTTGGTACATCTGGATGTTTAAAAATTGAATGATCCTTACCTATAAGTTCCTCTTTTCTAAATCCTGTTACTTCACAAAAGTTCTGATTGGCGTAAGTAATTACCCCTTGTAAATTAATTTCATATATTAAATTTTTTGTAAAAGTATATTCAACATCTAATGCTATTGGTCGATGCACATTATTCCTTTGTATGGGTTCTTAACCTAGAGATAACTTTATTATAAAAAGACTAAAATTTATATTAATATAATCTTATTTAATTAAATTAATATCATTCAGAAAGTTTTAAATTACATTAAATAATAGGGTGTGTTCTCTTCTAGAGATAAAATATTATTATTTAACATTTTGTGTTTTTAGTATTTTAGCAATTTTTTCACTGCTCGCGACTGAAATTTCATCATAAGTAGCCTTATTAATTGCTTGAAAAGTTCCAAAGTAATTTAGTAACTTTTTTACCGTAGCGGGTCCTATACCTTTTTTCTGTAATAGAGAATTTTGCCTGTCCTCTTTACGTTTTTTTTTCTGATGATAAGTTATTGCAAATCGGTGTGCTTCATCACGTTGACGTTGTACCCATTGCAAGCGTTTATCTGTTGTTTTTAGTTCAAAAACAGAGTTCTGAGTATAGATAATATCTTTTGCCGCACCTTTGGCTCTATGTGCTTTGGAATCAAGTTTTTCTTTGGCTATAGCAATAACATTAAGATGTATTTTTGATGCCTTTAATAGCTCTACAGCCAGTCGTCTTAATGTCTCTCCACCGTCTAATATCCATAAATCAGGTGGTGGATTTTTAGAAAAACTATGAATTCTTCGTGTCAGCATCTCTTTCATCTGCCCATACTCATCTTTAGCTTCTAGCTCATAGTGTCGATAATCTTTTTTAATCCATTTTCCTTCGCTCCATACAACCATTGCTCCTACAGTTGCTACTCCCATTAAATGAGAATTATCAAAACTCTCTATTCTATAAGGTATTTTATTGAGTTCAAATAGTTTTGAAATTTTAGGCTCAATCTCCTCTTTTTGACTACTGTTTCTCAAGATTTCATAAGCATTTTTTTCTGCTAATTTGATTAATTTAGCTTTGGTACCTCGTTGAGGTAAAATGATTTTAATCTTTTTAGAAAAACGTTGTGTTAAAAGTTCTGAGAGTCTCTCTTGATCTTCAAAACTATCTGCAACCAAAATAGTTTGTGCTATTTGTGGTGTCTCTTGAGTATAAAATTCTAGTAGAGCTTGTTTATAAACCTCATTTATATTATAAAATTCTGACTCTCTAAACGTAGAAAAAGAGGATGACATTATCTTTCCTTGACGCATAAAAAGCTTAACTATAACACCTCTATCTTCGCCCATTACAATAGCAAAAATATCTATATCCTCTTCTGAAGCCAAATCAATATTGGAACTGATGGTTAGTGACTCAATAGTTTTGATATTATCACGTAGTTTAGCTGCTTCTTCAAAGCGTTCTTCTATTGCAAGGGTAGCCATTTTATCATGAAGAGCTTTAACTAAGATGTTACGTTTCGTAATTGACGTTTTTACCTCTTCCACTATTTTATAATAGGCTTCTGTCGTAACTTTTCCCTCACAGGGAGCAAGACACTTCCCTATCTGATGAAAAAGGCATGCTTTTCCTTCTCGTAGACATGATTTTTTTTGAACCAAAGGATAGAGTTCATAAAGTGTATCTAGTAGCACTTTTCCTCCTGTCGGAAAGGGACCATAATAGAGGATATTTTTTCTTTTAATGACTTTTCTTGTAAGTTCAAAACGGGGAAAAGGCTGATTCTCATCTATATAGATATAGGGGTAGGTCTTATCATCCCGTAGGAGTATATTATATTTAGGGTTGAGTTGTTTAATAAGAGAGTTTTCTAAAATAAGAGCATCTGCTTCTGTCTCGACAATGATATAGTCAACTTTAACAGCCTGTTTTAACATTCTTAGAATACGTACTTCTAAAGTAGGGTTTGGATGAAAATCAGGTTTAAAACGCCAATAGCTTTTAAGACGATTTTTAAGGTTCTTTGCTTTTCCTATATAGAGTAATCTATTATCTTTATCAAAGTATTGATAGACTCCTGCATCATTAGGTAGGTTTTGAATAGTATGTTGTAACGCTTCTTTCATGTTTTGCTTTAAATAGTTATTTAATTAATCTGTTTCTCAATAGAGGTTTGAATTTTTTTGAAGGCTTCCATTAACTCTTTATCTTCTGTCTCAATCGTAAATGTTCCTGAAGATAGCTCTTTGTAGTGGGGAACAGTAGAGACAATTTCTTTCTCTTTTATAATAGAGAGATGTTTTGAGTTAAAAAGGACTACTTTTGAAGCTTTTAATTTTTTACATTTAGAATCTTGTTGACTTAGCATACTTAATAGGCTTTTTAATAAATCTTTATTATAATTCAGTTCCATTTTAAATCCAGGATGAGAGAGTGCAACAAATAGAGTATCCTCTCGGACATAGACAAAAGCGATAGCTTTTTGAAATTTAGGGCTTAAAAGAGAGATAAACTTTTGATAACAGTAGTGACTCTTAAGTATTTTAAACTGAGGTAGGGACTGAATATGCGAAAGTATAGTATTAACTTGTTTCATAAAGTGATTATAGCATCTCTTTGCTGTGTGATATTTTTAGGTTGTGGATATAAGGCTGATCCTTATTGGGAAGAGAGTTCTTCCCAAAAAAATATAATAAATTTAGTAAAAGATTAACTCTCAATAACAGTATCAATAGCTTTTGGTGTCTTTTTAGTGATTTTTGGCTCTTCATACATTGCCATACTTCCAATAACTCGACCACCCTCTTCAGTTTTAATATTTTTGACTGAAATCTCTCCATTAACAAATCCATTAGAGCCAACAGATAGTAGTTCTGATGCTGAAATTTTTCCTTCAACAGTTCCATTGACGGTTATATGTTTACTTCGTAAAGATTTAGTTTTAATTTTTCCTGTAGGTGTAATATTAATAGCATTTTCAGCGAGAACATCTCCTAAAATTTCTCCACTTAATGTTACTTTATTAGCATGAATAGTATTGGTTACATATCCATGATGCATAATATCTAAATCATTACATGTAATACTTCCATTAACGTTACCACTAACTTTAACTTTTTGTGCAGTAATAGCTCCTGTTACTGTACCATGTTGTCCAATAACAACATTGTTTACTGTAATATCTCCTTGAAGTGTTCCCTCAATAGTTATAGAGTCGGTTCCTGATATATTTCCCTCTATTTTGATGTTTTTTGAGATGGTCGTTCCTCCCACTGGTGTTGGTGTCGACTTTTTCTCTTGTTTGGGTTGAATGTTTTTCACTGTTGCTTTACTCTCTTTATCTTTCGAAAAAAATGCCATGCTGTCCTCCGTATCTGTATTTCTATGCACTTTTAATAGTAACAAAATGAAGCTTAACTGTCTAATGAATATTAAAATTCATGATGGAAAATTACTAATAAATGCTCTTTATCAATCATCTGTGCTTTTTATCTATAGATTAATGTTTAATCATGTGTAAAATAATAAAAATCTAAATAAATCTTGATTATAATGGAACTCTATTTTGATGTTATTTTTATAGAAAAAGGTAGGCTAGAATGAAGCGATATGATGTATTAATAATTGGGGCAGGTATAGCAGGACTCTATGCAGCGATGAATCTCCCTAAAGAGAAAAAAGTTTTGGTGGTTTGTAAAGATATTCCATGGGAGTGTAATACTTTTTATGCTCAAGGTGGTATGGTAACCGCACTGGATGAGAATGATATTGCTCTTCATGTTGAAGATACAATGATAGCAGGTGCTTATCATAATGATAAGGAGGCTGTGGAGATACTTAGTCGTACCTCTTTAGAGACAACCAAAGATATAATAGAAAAAGGGATGGAGTTTGATGTAGATGATGCAGGAAATATTGTCTACACTAAAGAGGCTGCTCACTCAACAGAACGTATTGTTCATGCAGGAGGCGATGCAACAGGTCGCTATATGCACTACTTTATGATGGTGCAAAATAGGCATCAGTTACAACGTAATACTTTGGTTTATGATTTATTGATTGAGAATGGTCGATGTTTTGGTGTCAAAGCGTTGGTTAATTATAAGCATAAAACGATTCTTGCTGATGATGTTATTATTGCTTCAGGTGGGGTGGGATCACTCTATGAGTATAATACCAACTCTCGAACGGTCTCGGCAGATATTCATGGAATCTGTGTGGAGAAGGGGATTGAGTTGGCGGATATGGAGATGATGCAGTTTCATCCAACTGTATTTGTAAAGACACCTTTTGCACGTAAGTTGCTTTTGACAGAGGCACTGCGTGGGGAAGGTGCTTATGTTGTTGCCGAAGATGGACGACGATTCTTGTTTGATTATGATGAACGAGGGGAGTTGGCAAGTCGTGATATTGTAAGTCGTGCTATTTTTGACCATAAACGAAAAACAGGAGAAGAGGTTTACTTGGACTTTTCTATGTTTGAAGAGGAGTGGTTTGCTAAACGTTTCCCCAATATTACACGAAGTTTTGAAGCGATTGGTTATAGTTTTCCTAAAGATAGGGTTCCTATTTCGCCAGCATTTCACTATGCTGTGGGTGGTATTAAATCTGACACAGATGGCTGTGTGGAAGGGATTGATGGACTCTATGTTATTGGCGAAGCTGCTTGTACAGGTGTTCACGGAGCCAATCGTTTGGCATCAAACTCACTTCTTGAAGGAGTTGTTTTTGCAAAAAGAGCTGTTGACCATTTGTTGAATAAAGAGCGTATAGAGGTGGAAGTTCCAAATTTTGATAAAGAGTATAAAAATATAGTTGCCCATGAAAATGATAAAGTCTATAAACGTCGCCTAAGAAGAATTATGTGGGATGATATGGGTGTTATTCGTACCAAAAAAGGTCTGCTTCAAGCTAAAAATGCTATTTATGATATGAAAAATAGAGATATTGGACGACTTTTAGAGTTGCGACTCAATACCGCATCAGCAATTGTTGATGCTGCTTTGAAACGTAAAGAGTCTTTGGGAACACATTATATTGAAAAATAATATTTAATCATTTCTTTTTAGAATCAACTGTTACAAAATTGCTTGATTCCTCTATTTTAAGAGGCTCTGATTTTATAGTTGTGAAAATTATATATTTTTAACTATAATATGAACAAATAAAAAACATTAGACCTATTTGGGTTTATAATTATGGAGCAAACATGCACGATTTACACTTAGCTACCACATGGGTAGGATGGGCATCCTTAGCAATTTTTGTTATTGGATACTACTTTATTGCCGCAGAGGATACTTACCGTATTAATAAAGCTAAACCAGCACTTTTAGCAGGTACAGGTATATTTATGTTGATAGGTTTCTATTTTGCAATAAATGGTTTAGATGGACATATTCTTGAAAAAGAGGTTGAACATCTTATTGTTGAAATTTCAGGGATTTTCTTCTTCCTTTTTGTTGCGATGACTTATATTGAAGCGATGATTGACCGTGGTGTCTTTATGGTTTTACGTTATAACTTGGTCTCAAAAGGATATAGCTATAGTAAACTTTTTTGGGTAACAGGTCTTTTAGCCTTTTTTATCTCTCCTATTGCAGATAACCTGACTACAGCACTTATATTATCAACAGTTCTTTTAACCATTGACAAAGACAATAGAGAGTTCCTTGTTCCCAGTGCAATTAATATTGTTGTAGCAGCTAATGCTGGTGGTGCATGGTCACCATTTGGGGATATTACAACACTTATGGTATGGGTAGATGGTAGAGCAGAGTTTACTGAATTTTTATACCTCTTTCCTGCTGCATTTTTAGGTTGGAGTGTAACAGCATTTTTACTAAGCCGATTTGTTCCAGAGGGAACACCTCCATTTAATATTAATGAAGAACCAGCTAAAATTTTAGAGGGTGGTAAAGTGATTATGGGTCTATTTGGTCTAACTATCTTCTTTGCTATTGTTTCACATCAAGCACTTCATCTTCCTGCAATGTGGGGAATGTTGTTTGGTTTGGCTATATTAAAACTTTATATCTACAAGATTAATGAGAGTGAGTCAGAGACACAGATTAATGTATTCTCATGGATTGCAAAAGTAGAGAATGATACTCTTCTATTCTTCTTTGGTATCTTGGCTGCTGTTGGTGGTCTTCACTTCTTAGGTTTCTTGGAGTACTTTACTGCACTTTATGATATATTTGGAGCAACGGCTGTTAATATTGGAGTAGGTTTCTTGTCTGCTGTTGTTGATAATGTTCCTGTTATGTCAGCTGTACTAAAAGCTAATCCAGTTATGGGAACAGACCCTATGGTAATTCAAGAGCAGTGGATGTTGGTAACAATGACAGCTGGTGTTGGTGGGTCTTTAATCTCATTTGGTTCAGCAGCAGGTGTTGGAGTAATGGGTAAAATGCACGGTATCTATACATTCGCATCACACATGAAGTTGGCTTGGACAGTACTTATTGGGTATATTGTATCTGTGGCTGTTTGGTATGTTCAGTTTAATATGTTGCATATTGGATAATATCTATCAAAAAAGAGGGGTTTTCCCTCTTTTTTATACTCTATCTTAAAACGTAGAGTGTTTCACTCCTTCCTATCTTCTTTTTTTTCTTAACTAATCTCTAACAATTATTATAAATCTTATTAAGTTATATTATAATTATCGCAAAAAATAGGAAAAATAGTATGAAAAAAACAATAACTCTTTCACTTATAGCACTCTCTTTGGTAACAACTCTTTATGGTAATGAACATAAAAATTCCGCCCAGATTATGAGAGATGCTTTGGCTAAAATGGAAGCTCTTGTTAATCAGAAGGTCTCTAAAGAGGTTACTTCTGATACAAATATAACAACAGTTGAGAGCAATAGTAGCGTAGCTGTTCAGTCAGAAGCTGAAGCTTTTACTCTTGGCAAATATGGAACTTTTAAGTTTGAAAAAGCTAATGATAATGTCTATATTATGCATGGTCCTGTGGTAAGCCCCAATCAAGAAAATCAGGGATTTATGAACAACCCTGCTGTGATTGAAGCGGAGCATGGACTGATTGTTATTGACCCCGGTGGGAACTATAATGTAGGTAAAAAAATTCTTGCTGAGATAGAGAAATTGAGTGGTAAGCCAATTATTGCAGTTTTTAATACTCATAAACATGGAGACCATTGGTTTGCTAATAAAGTGATTGTTGAAAAGTATCCACAAGTTGATATTTTTGCCCATCCTAATATGATAAAAGTCTCACAAGAGGGCGAGGCTGAGATATGGTATGGTATTTTAAATAGAGCTACAAAAGGAAATCTTGAAGGGACAAAAGCATTTGCTTTTCCAACAAAAGAGCTCAAAAATGGGGAAGAGGTTGAGATAGATGGTCAACGATTTGTGGTAGGTCATCCCTCTGTGGCTCATACCGATACAGATTTAGTTATTAAACACATCAACTCTAAGACACTCTTTTTAGGAGATAACCTCATGAAAGGTCGTCTTGGAAGTTTTGATGAATCATCAAGTATTTTTGGCAATATTGAAATTTTAGAGAATATTAAAAAAGATACCAATTGTACGCTTTATGTTCCTGGGCATGGTCAATCAGGAGGAAAAGATGAGACTATTGATCCTTTTTTAAACTATTTAAAACTATTGGTTGAAGAGGGACAAAAAGCGTATGATGATGATAAAGAGTCTTATGAGGTTAAAGATGAGGTTCTTAAGAAGTTAGAGTGGATGAAAGATTGGGATGCTTTCGAGAAGAATGCTGCGGCACATCTTAATAAAGCGATGCTTGAGATGGGCGAGAGAGAGCTTCAATCTGAAGAGGAAGAGGACGAAGAGTAGGTGGTTAACCCACTCTCATAAAAGATAGAGTATAATTCCAACAAATTTTAACCTAAACATTTAAGGAATTAACTATATGAAACAAGTACCTATTCTCGTACTCGACTTTGGTTCACAATATACACAACTTATAGCAAGAAAATTAAGAGAGAGTGGGGTCTACTGTGAAGTAGTTCCTTATAGAGAAAATATATCAGATATTAAAGCACGTAATCCACAAGGAATTATTTTATCAGGCGGACCTGCTTCAGTTTATGCTGAAGATGCCTATAAGCCAAGTGAAGAGATTTGGGAGTTGGGACTTCCAATTATGGGAATTTGTTATGGCATGCAACTTATTACTCAACACTTTGGTGGCGAAGTTGTTGCTGCTAACCATCATGAGTATGGTAAAGCAAAACTAACATTAAGTGATTCAAAAATTTTTGAAGGAATGACGAATAACGAGACTGTCTGGATGAGTCATGGAGACAGAGCTGAGAAAATTCCTGATGGATTTGAGATTATTGGAACTTCTGAGAACTCTCCTTATGCAGGAATTGCTTCTGAAGAGAGAAAGATTTATGCTTTCCAGTTCCACCCAGAAGTACATCATACGGTTGAAGGGACAAAGCTCCTTAAGAATTTTTCTAAATATATCTGTGGGTGTGATAGCACATGGAATATGGGAGGATTTGCCAAAGAGAAAATTAGGCAAATTCAAGAGCAAGTAGGTACTAAAAAGGTGCTTTGTGGCGTAAGTGGAGGTGTTGACTCTTCTGTCGTTGCGGCGATGCTTAATGAAGCCCTTCCAAAAGAGCAACTTATCTGTGTTTTTGTAGATCAAGGCTTGCTTAGAAAAAATGAGGCTGAAGATGTTCAAAATATGTTTCGACTGCTTGATATTCCATTGATTACTGTTGATGCCAAAGATGAGTTTAGGAAAGCTTTAGAGGGTGTAACTGACCCAGAGGTTAAACGTAAAGCAATTGGCGAAAAGTTTATTGAGGTATTTGATGCCGAAGCAAAAAAACATACAGATGTAGCATTTTTAGCACAAGGAACACTCTATACTGATGTTATTGAATCGGTTTCCGTTAAAGGACCTTCTAAAACTATTAAATCTCATCATAATGTAGGTGGACTTCCTGATTGGATGACTTTTGAATTGGTAGAACCTCTTAGAGAAATTTTTAAAGATGAGGTTAGAAAGCTTGGACTTGAACTTGGATTACCAAAAGATATGATTGGTCGTCATCCCTTCCCTGGACCAGGTCTTGCTATTAGAACAATGGGTGCTGTAACCGAAGATGGATTACATCTTATTCGTGAATCTGATGCCATTATGCAAGAGGAGTTAAGAGCTACAGGTTATTATGATAAGGTTTGGCAGGCATTTACGGTACTTTTAAATGTTCAATCTGTAGGAGTAATGGGAGATAATCGTACTTATGACAATACTGTTTGTGTAAGAATGGTAGAGTCAGTAGATGGTATGACAGCAACATTCGCTCATATTCCTCATGATGTGCTAGAGGGAATTAGCCGAAGAATTATAAATGAGATTGATGGTATTAACCGTGTAGTTTATGATATTTCATCTAAGCCACCTGCAACTATTGAGTGGGAATAAACCTTTTTTACTCTAAGTATAGAGAGTTTTTTTTTAATAAAACTCTCTTCTTAAATAGCTTCTTTTGTACACATTTCACAAAAAATAAATTTTTTCATTTGTTTATCGTAGAGGATTGATATTCTCTAAGTTTTTTTTAAAAAAATAGAAATGTATCTTATTGATACTTAAGTTTAAAATAATATATTGGTTTGTTATTGAAATTATAGTTTTACACAATTTCTCTTTCATTAGCTGATATAAAAATAAAAATAAAAAAATACTTAGGAGAATTAATGGAGCATTTATTAATTGGAATTATTGTCACTATTGCTATTGCCACAGTGGTTAATGTTTTCTTGAAAAAGTTTGATATACCAACAGTCATTGGTTATATTTTTACAGGTTTGATTATCGCACAGATTTTTCATTTTGGAGAACACTCTAGGGAGACACTTTCTGAACTTGCAGAGTTTGGTATTGTTTTTTTAATGTTTACTATAGGATTGGAGTTTTCCCTTAGTCACATGAAAGCTATGAAAAAAGAGGTCTTTGTTTATGGTGGGTTGCAAGTTATTCTTTCTGGATTGCTTTTTACTTTTTTGACACATACTTTTTTTGGACTTGATTTAAAAAACTCTATTGTAATTGGTATGGCACTCTCTCTCTCTTCAACGGCTATTGTTTTAAAAGTTCTTAATGAGAATGGAGATATTCACTCAGGATATGGTCGTGTGACTTTGGGTATTCTTCTTTTTCAAGATTTAGCTGTTATTCCAATGCTTTTGATGATTTCTATCTTTACCTCAGAAAATAGTTCTATCTCTGAGCTTCTTCTGAATACTGTTATTTCTGCCGTTATTGTTTTCTTTGTAATTTTTGTAGTAGGAAAGTATTTTATTGAACGATTTTTTGATTGGGTAACCAGCTCAGACTCCGAAGAGATATTCTTAGCATCGGTTATTTTAACAGTTATTGGTGCATCTGTTGTAGCTGAAGAGTTTGGGTTCTCTTTTTCTTTGGGTGCTTTTCTTGCAGGTATGACTATTGCAGAGACAAAATATCGATACAGAATCGAGGCAGACCTTGTTCCTTTTAGAGATATTCTTTTAGGTATTTTCTTTGTGACTATTGGTATGCAGATAGATGTTGGTATTATTGCTGATTATGGTCATATCATAGTGGGATTACTTGTAGCTATTATGTTCTTAAAAGGATTGGTTCTTTTTGGTGCGTTACGGCTTTACATGCAAGGGCGTTCTGCTATAAAAAGTGCTTTAGCACTAATGCAAGTGGGCGAATTTGCTTTAGCAATTTTTGCTTTGGCTCGAACGAATGATTTAATTACAGAACAGACCAATCAAATTATGATTATTACGGTGGTTCTCTCTATGATTTTGACACCGTTTATTTTGAAAAATATTAAATTCTTTGCAAATGCCCTCTTTAAAGAACCTGAGCAACTGAGAGAGAGAGCTTTGGTCTCTACAGGGTATAAAGACCATATTCTTGTTTGTGGTTATGGAGCAGTGGGTAAGCTTTTGGTTGAGCGTCTCCGAGAGAAAAAGGTTCTTTATGTCATTTTAGAACATGATGTAAAACTGGTTGATGAGGCGATAGCTCAAGGAGAAGAGTCAATCTTCTTGGCCAATGCAGCTCGAAAAAATATACTTGAGCATTTTGGTATTAAAAATTCAACAGCTATTATTACAGCTGTAAATAATGCCCATCAATTGCGTTTAATATGTGAGAATATTAGCTCATTTGGAACGGATATAAATTCAGTAGTTGCTGTAAAAAATCAGTCACAAGAAGAGAGTATTGCTGATTTGAATATTAAGCATGTTATTAACCGTCGAGAGACAATTACAGATTTGTTAGCGACAACAGTTTGCTCATTTAGAAAGTAGGGATAATCCCTACTTTCTCTTTTTTCTGTAGAGTACTTCAATTTTTAATTTGGCAACACCCTTATTAAGATAACCCAATTTTTTAGCACCCAAATAGGAGAGGTCGATAATTCGACTTTTACTATAAGGACCTCTATCATTAACTCTTACTACAATAGAACGACTATTTTGTAGATTAGTTACCTTAATCATTGTATTAAACGGTAAGGTTCTATGTGCAGCAGTAAGCGCATACATATTAAAAGGTTCCCCACTTGCAGTGGGTTTTCCTTGAAACTTCTTTCCATACCAACTTCCATTACCTGTTTCAATTGATTTATTCTTAGCTAAAGTACAAGAGGATAGAGAGATAATAAGAAGGCTAAATATAGTATATCGTTTTATTAATAGTTTCATAAAACGATTATACTCAAATCCTAAGAGATTAAATAGGCTCCCGAGAATTTTTTAGATTTTAAAATTTTTTCTGCTTCATATTGACTACAGTTAATAACAACTCTATAGGTTGTTCTTTTTTTCGATTTGAGATATTTTTCTACAATAGTAGCACTTTTAAGTTTATTATTTTTTTTAAAAGCATTGGCATATTTTTTTGAAAAGAAAGAGGCTACTTGTACTTTATGTATCTTTTGGCTCTTTTTTTGAGCTATTTTACTCTTGACTCTTTTACTTTTTGTTGAGACAATTTTTGCTTTTTTGATAACTCTTTTAGGTAGGAGTTTTGCCAAATGGTACTTCGCTCGCTTTGAGCCTGATGAGATGACTTCTATTTTGACTTTACCTACACCTTTCTGAACCAATCCAATTTTTCTAGCAGCACCATAAGATAAATCAATGTCACGTGTTGAGTAGAAGGGACCTCTGTCATTAATTCGAACTCTTACCGAGCGTCTGTTTCTTAGATTTGTTACTTTTAAAATTGTACCAATAGCATACGTTCTATGTGCTGCTGTCATATTATACATGTTATAACGTTCGCCACTGGCTGTAAGTCGTAGATGAAATGGTTTTCCATACCAACTTGCTTTGCCATATTTTACTAATCCTTTTCGGACATACTTTGGGTAGTATTTAACACCTCTATCTTTATACGCCAAGATATTTGTATCTTTTTTGGCACTCAATGTTGTCTGAAACAGAGCGATAATTATTCCTACTAATAGTATGACTTTTAACTTCATAGAATATAAACTCCCATTTTAAAATATAAATGAAATTATATCGTTTTAAACTGTTTTAAAAGATAGGAATCATAAAAATATTATGATAAAAATTTAAGTCTGATAAAAAGTTCACTTTAGTCAAAAGGACTAAACTTTCATAATTAAATTAACTAAACTCTTGAAAAAAAGAGAAAAATATATTATAATCCCAAAAAATTTAACGTAATATACAGAAGGATTAATCACGATGGCAAAACATCAGTTTCAAACAGAGATAGGTCAACTCTTAAAATTAATGACCCATTCACTCTACTCGAACAAAGAGATTTTCATTAGAGAATTGGTTTCAAATGCAAGTGATGCAATAGATAAATTTAATTATATGCAATTGACTGATGACGCCTTTAAAGAGGACAGTTGGTCTGGTAAAATTAATATTAATATTGATGATAAGGATAACTCTTTAACTATTGGCGATAATGGTTTAGGAATGAATGAAGAAGATTTAATGAACAATTTGGGAACGATTGCAAAGTCAGGAACAAAAACATTTGTAGAGTCTATGACAGGAGATGCAAAAAAAGATTCTAACCTTATTGGTCAGTTTGGAGTTGGTTTCTACTCTGTATTTATGGTTTCTGAGCGTGTAGATGTTATTACTAAAAAGGCAGGCGAAGATCAAGCCTATATGTTCTCAACTGATGGTACAGGAGAATTTGAGATTAAGCCTGTAACGAAAGAGGAGCATGGAACTGTTATCTATATTAAACTCAAAGAGGAAGAGAAAGAGTTTTTAGGTAAATGGCGTGTAGAAGAGGTGGTTAAAAAGTATTCTAACCATATTGCTTACCCAATTATGATGCACTACTGGGAAGATGAGACAACAGGCGAGGGCGATGATGCTGTAACTAAAAAAGTTAAAAAATCAGAACAAGCTAATGTTGCAACAGCTCTTTGGACAGTTCAAAAATCTAGTTTGAAAAAAGAGGATTATATTGAATTCTATAAAGGTTTGGCACATGGAGATGATGAGCCTTTAACTTATTTGCATAATAAAGTAGAGGGAGCCAATGAGTTTACAACCCTTTTCTATATTCCTAAAAAAGCACCTATGGATTTATACCGTGCTGATTATCAATCTGGTGTAAAACTCTATGTAAAACGTGTATTTATTACAGATGATGATAAAGAGCTACTCCCAACTTATTTACGTTTTGTAAAAGGTATTATTGATTCAGAAGATTTACCTTTAAATGTAAGCCGTGAGTTACTACAATCAAATAGAATTTTGGCAAATATCAAGCAGACCTCAACCAAAAAGATTCTTCAGGCGATTAAAAAGCTTAAAGGCGAGAATGCAGAGACCTTTACCAAAGAGTACAATAAAGTAATTAAAGAGGGGATTTTTCAAGATCATACCAATAAAGAGTTGCTTTTAGATATTGTAAAATATAAATCATCAACCGAAGAGGGAATGGTTAGTTTCGCAGATTATATTAGTCGTGGCGATTCAGAGAAAAAAGAGATTTACTTTATTGCAGGAGAAGATGAGAATGTATTGAGAAATTCTCCACTTCTTGAAGCGTATAAAAAAGCAAATATTGAAGTTCTTATTATGGATGACAAAGAGATTGATGAGATTGTCTCTCCTTCAATTGGAACGTACAAAGAGTGGACGCTTAAAGATGTAACTACTATTGATGCTCCTGATTCTAAGACAGAGGCAGAGAAAGAGGAGATTAGTAAAGAGTTTAAAGATTTAACTGAAAAAATTAAAGAGGTTCTAGGCGAAGAGGTTAAAGAGGTTAAGACAACTTCAAGACTAACATCAAGTCCATCATGTGTGGTTAAAGATTCTAATGACCCAATGGCTGGAATGGCTCATATGTTCGCACAGATGGGGCAAGAGATGCCAGAGACACCACTTATTTTAGAGGTTAATCCTGAACATGCTATGATTCAAAAGCTGGATAAGTTAGAGAATAAAGATACCTTTGCAGATATGGCATGGATTCTTTTAGACTCAGCACGATTATCAGAAGGTCTAGAGCCAAAAGATAAATCAGCATTTGCCTCTCGTGTTGCAAAAGTTGCAACATTGGCACTATAGTAAAAAATTAATTTTTACTATTAATCTATATACTTTATAGTTTATTCACACTTGTGAATAAACTGTGAATAACTAAAAAGGAATAAAATGAACAGACATATAAAAAAAATATCGAACTTTGCTATGGTTGGTAGTATGGGTGCTTTAGTTATTGCAACACTTACAGGTTGTGGTGGGGATGCACCCAAAGAGGCACCAAAAGCTGAAGAGAAACCAGCCATTCAAAAAGAGGGTGCTACTGTTACTATTGAAGAGAAGCCAGTAGGTACTTTTAAAATTGTTGATGAAATTCCAAGTGTAACTTCAAGAGTTATTCTTCGAGATGTGAATGGAACAGAGAAGATTCTTTCTCAGGCAGAGATTGATAAACTTGTTAAAGAGGAAGAGGCAAAAGTTGATGCGGGAACATCTAACTTAACTAAGGCACCTGAAGAGGTAGCTTCATCTGGTGGTTTAGGTTTGGCAGGAACACTTATGGCAAGTATGGCAGCAGGTATGCTAGGTGCTGCATTAATGAACAAACTCTCTAATAACCAAAATTATCAACAAAATAGAAGAACAAGTTATCGTTCTCCTGCAACTTATTCACGTTCTCAAAATTCGTTCTCTAAAGCAAGAGCAGCTAATAGTGCCTCTAAAAGTAGTAGTAGCCCTAAAAAATCTGGTTTCTTTAGTAATAAAAAATCATCAACTTCTTCAAGAAGTTCAAGCTTTGGTGGTTAAAAAGTGAAATTAACACCCGTTAAATTACCTGATAATAAGTTTTTAGAAGAGATTGGATTTTATTGGCATACCGATCCAGACCAAACGCCTTATGTGGCTTCTGAAATTGTAGATATCTCTCCTGATGAAGCAGATGCTTACTACGAAGCAGCGAATGAACTTTATGATATGTTTGCCGAAGCTGGAGATTATGTTATTGAAAATGAGCTATTTCATGAGATAGGAATACCATTTAATCTAATTGATGCCGTTAAAATGAGTTGGGATAATGATGTTCATTGGCATCTGTATGGTCGTTTTGATTTTGCAGGTGGGATTGATGGTAAACCAATTAAGCTTATTGAGTTTAATGCAGATACGCCAACCTCTCTATTTGAGACATCTATTCTTCAATGGGCAATATTAAAGCTTAATAATATGGAAGAGTCTCATCAGTTTAATAACCTCTATGAAGCGTTGGGAGACAACTTTAAACGTATGATTATGATGGAAGAGGATATTAGTAATTTTGATGAACATTATGATGGTTGGAAAATTTTATTCTCTTCTGTCAAAGATAATGAAGAGGAAGAGAGTACTGTTAAACTTCTTCAGACTATTGCCAATGAAGCAGGATATGTAACCGAGTTTGCTTATGTTGATGATGTTGAGTTTGGAGAAGATGGTGTCTTCTATAAAGGCGAGAGTTATGAGTATTGGTTTAAACTGATTCCTTGGGAAGATATTGCTATTGAAGAGAGTGACTTAGCAATGCTTTTAACTAAAATTATGGAAAACCAAAAAGCGATTATTCTTAATCCTGCTTATACCTTGATGTTCCAATCAAAAGCATTTATGAAGATTTTATGGGATTTATATCCAAATCATCCTCTACTTCTTGAAACAAGCTTTGACCCACTAGAGAAAAAAGCTCAAGTTGAAAAAAGAATTTTTGGACGTGAAGGTGCCAATACTGTTATTGTTGATGAGAATCAAAAAGTAATGGCAGAGACCGATGGCGAATATGGAGAGTTTGGTGTAATCTACCAAGAGTATGCACAACTTCCAACTGACACCAAAGGAGATAGCTACCAAGCAGGTGTATTTTTTGCTTATGAAGGGTGTGGACTTGCCTTTAGAAAAGGTGGCTTAATTTTAGACAACTACTCTAAGTTTGTTGGACATAGGGTTGTTCAAGATTAGATAATCTTTTTTCCTATTGTCTTATACAACGTTCCCAACCATGTTGGGAGCAAAAATATACTTCTCTCTTTATTTCTATCAAATATCTATCTTTTTCTTTTCTTCTTTTTAGCATAAAAAAAAATATTAAAAAATATGAGTCTATTATAATTAAATAGAATAAGATAGAATTACATCGATTTATAAAGGTTAAGGATATATAAATCAGAAATAAACAAGGAAAAAGTATGAAAAAAATATTAAGAGCAGTAGTTTTATATGGTGTGGGACTACTACTATTGACAATGAGTGTCTCAGCTGATACACGAATTTTAGAGTTTGGCGATAGTC
>Ga0256827_10000795_pt1 | contig 19988 bp, 18 predicted proteins | sample CV84metaG_FD_185977 | JGI IMG/M metagenome (GOLD analysis project Ga0256827, IMG submission 185977) | Hydrothermal vent microbial communities from East Pacific Rise, Pacific Ocean - CV84 | ecosystem: Environmental > Aquatic > Marine > Hydrothermal vents | place: Pacific Ocean: East Pacific Rise... | reverse complement strand
TGTAGGTCTTTAAAATCCAAGAGTCCATACTTGAACTGAATTTCTGGAATAAGAAGTTCATTCCCTTGATAGTGCTCTGTAACCGAAATAAAACCTGCTTTAGCCAATGCAATATAGTTTCTTGCAGAAAAATCATCTGACCAATAATAGTTACTAGACATATTAAGGTAGATAAGTGTTTCTAAAATAGAAGGAGTAGTTACATCTTCATATGAGATATAGTCAATACTTAATTCAATTTCTTGCACTTTTTAACCCTAAATTTTCATATCTATACTAGCTTATGCACCTTCACGTTGAGAACTTCTACTACGACTACGGTTTCTACTTCTGTTACGACTATTTGATCGTCTCTTCTCTCCCTCAGAACCTTCAGTACGTTTTTGACCTGAACCTCTTTGTTGTCCTCCACCACGTCGTCCTCTTCCACCACCTTGGTTAATAGGTTCAGCTTTTATGCTTGGATCAACTTCAAAACCTTCTACAACTTTTTTTGGAATTTTTTGCGAAATTAGACGCTCAATTCCTCTTAAGTAGTCATTTTCATCTACACATACCAATGAAACTGCCTCACCTTCTCTACCTGCTCGTCCTGTACGTCCAATTCTATGAACATAATCTTCTGGTACATTTGGAAGCTCAAAGTTTACTACGTGAGGTAACATATCAATGTCAATTCCACGTGCTGCAATATCAGTAGCTACCAAAACTCTAATACTATTTGCTTTAAAGTTTGCTAAAGCTTTGGTTCTTGCCCCTTGACTTTTGTTTCCGTGAATTGCAGCTGACTTAATGCCCTGTTGCTCTAAATACTCACAAAGTTTGTTAGCACCATGTTTTGTTCTTGTAAAGACTAAAACTTGTTTCCATGCTCCATCACTTATGAGTTTATAAAGTAACTCTCTTTTTTTACTTTTGTCTACAGGGTGAACTAACTGAGCAATACGGTCAGCAGTTTTATTCTGAGCTGCAACTTCTACTAAAGAAGGATTGTTTTGAAAACCTGATGCTAAAGCTTTAATCTCTTTTGAGAAAGTTGCAGAAAAGAGTAGAGTTTGACGCTGTTTAGGAACCAAACGTACTACTTTTTTAATGTCATGAATAAACCCCATATCTAGCATACGGTCTGCTTCATCTAAAACTAAAACCTCAATTTTTGAAAGATCAACAACTTTTTGACTACAAAGGTCAAGCAGTCTCCCTGGAGTTGCTACCAAAATATCAATACCTTGTTTAAGTACATTAATCTGTCTATTAATATTTACTCCACCAAAGATTACTGTTGATTTATAAGGCAAATACTTAGAGTACATATCTACATTTTCACCAATCTGAGCAGCAAGTTCACGCGTTGGTGTTAAGATTAATGCTCTAATGTGACGTTTTGGTTGTCCTCTATGAGTAGCAGATGGCTTCTGATTTTGAACCATTCGCTCTAAAAGTGGCAAAGTAAAACCTGCTGTTTTTCCTGTACCTGTTTGAGCTGCTGCTAAAACATCGTCTCCGTTTAAAACAAGAGGAATGGCTTTAGCTTGAATGGGTGTGGGACTAGTGTAACCTGTCTCTTTAATTGCTTTTAAAATAGGCTCTGAAAGCCCTAGTGTTGAAAATGACATGTAGTAAATACCTTGATATATAAAAATAGTAATTTGAGTTAGACTTGTGGGGTCGTTTAATTGATAGAATTATAGCTAAATAGAAAATATATTAACTTTTTATTAAAACTTCTGTAACATTATTATTAGTTACAGAAGAAAATTAGTTTTAGATAATAAAAATTAATCTAACTTAAGCACAGCCATAAACGCCTCTTGAGGAACGTTAACTGACCCAATGGCTTTCATACGTTTTTTACCTGCTTTTTGTTTATCAAGAAGCTTACGTTTACGTGTAATATCACCACCGTAACATTTTGCAGTAACATTTTTACCTGTAGATTTAACATTGGTTCTTGCAATAACATCATTACCAATACTTGCTTGAATTGCAACTTCAAAAAGCTGTCTTGGAATAAGCTCTTTAAGTGACTGAACAAAAGCTAAACCTTTGGTTCTTGCACTAGTACGTGGCACGATGATTGAGAGTGCATCTACAACTTCTCCTGCTACTTTAATGTCAAGTTTTACTAAATCACCTGGTCTAAAACCAATCGGCTCATAGTCAAAACTTGCGTAACCTTTTGAGGTACTTTTTAGTTTATCATAGAAGTCAAGAACAATCTCATTCATAGGAACATCATACTCCAAAAGAACACGTTCAGCATTGATGTAATCCATCTTAATTTGCATACCACGACGGTCATTAAGAAGTTTAATAACATTTCCTAAGTAATCGTTTGGCACCAAAATAGTTGCTTTAATATATGGTTCAAAAATGGTATCAATTTTCATTGACTCAGGCATATCATAAGGATTTTGAATATCTATTCTCGTTCCATCATTTTTAAGTACTTCATAGACAACGGTTGGAGCAGAAGCGATAAGCTCTAAGTTAAACTCACGCTCTAAACGCTCTTTAATAACCTCCATATGAAGCATTCCTAAGAAACCTGTTCTAAAACCAGAACCCAATGCTAAAGATGACTCAGGTTCAAAAGAGATAGAACTATCATTTAATTTCAACTTATTAAGGGCATCTCTTAAATCTTCAAACTTATCTGTCTCAATTGGATAAATACCAGCAAAAACAAAAGGTTTTGCTGGTTCAAAACCATCAATTGAGTTTGCAGTAGGCTCTTTTGCATCGGTTACAGTATCACCAACTTGGAGACCATCAACTGTTTTTTGACCTGTTACTACAATTCCAATTTCACCTGTTTTAATTTTAGATGTTTTAATGGGAGCAATAGGATTTGGGTACATTAAGTCAAGAACAATATGTTCCTCTTTAGTACTCATAATCTGAATCTTTTGACCTTTTTCAATACTACCTTCATAAACACGAACCAATGCTAATGCACCAAGATAGTTGTCAAACCATGAGTCATAAATAAGGGCTTTACAAGGGGCATCCTTATCTCCTGATGGAGCAGGCACACGAGCTACAATATCTTCAATGAGTTCAGGAACACCAAGACCTGTTTTTGCTGAAACCAAAGAGTGTTCAGTACAGTCAATACCAATAGCATCTTCTACCTCTTCAAGTACACGCTCAGGCTCTGCTGCTGGAAGGTCAATCTTATTTACCACTGGTAATAACTCTAACTCATTCTCCATAGCAATATAAACATTCGCAATGGTCTGAGCTTCAACTCCTTGTGCAGCATCAATAATGAGTAATGCACCCTCAGAAGAGGCTAGGGATCGACTTACCTCATAAGAGAAATCAACGTGACCTGGAGTGTCAATAAGGTTTAGAATATAGTGTTCACCATTATTGGCTATGTAGTCTAAACGAACCGACTGAGCTTTAATGGTAATTCCACGCTCTTTTTCAATATCCATCGTATCCATAACCTGTGCAGACATTTGACGATCAGAGACAGCATTACACTCTTGAATGATTCTATCAGCAAGTGTTGACTTACCGTGGTCAATATGAGCGATAATAGAAAAGTTTCTAATATGCGACTGAGGAATGTTGTTTTCTGCCATTAGTTTGTCTCAAAAAGTGAGTTTACACTCTCGTTGTTATATACTCTTCTAATTACTTCACCAAGCATCTTAGCTGTTGAAAGAACTTTAATTTTACTACAAGTGTTGTTCTTAATAGGAATGGTATTAGTTACAACTAACTCATCTAACTCACCTTTTTCAATACGGTCAAATGCAGGACCTGAAAGAACTGGGTGTGTACAACATGCCATAACAGATGTAGCACCAAGTTTTTTAAGTGCTGCTGCTGCTTTAACCATGGTTCCTGCTGTATCTACCATATCATCAATCATGATTACATCTTTACCTTCAACATCACCAATGATGTTCATTACTTCTGACTCATTTGCTTTTTCACGTCTTTTGTCAACAATAACCATGTCAAGACCCATAGTTTTTGCAAAGTATCTTGCACGTGCAACACCACCAATGTCTGGACTTGCCACTACTGGGTTTGGAAGGTTTTTAGCTTTTACGTAGTCATTAAAAAGAACAGCACCATAAAGGTTGTCTACTGGAATGTCAAAGAAACCTTGAATTTGTGATGCATGAAGATCAACAGTGACAACTCTTGTAATTCCTGCTGTCTCCATAAGATTTGCAACAAGTTTTGCAGAAATAGGAACTCTTGGTTCAGCTTTTCTGTCTTGTCTTGCATATCCATAATAAGGAACAACAGCTGTAATAGAACGTGCAGAAGAACGTTTAAGAGCATCTACCATAATAAGTAGTTCCATCAAGTTAAAGTTAGCAGGTGCAGAAGTTGGTTGAAGAATAAATACATCTTTACCACGTACACTCTCTTCAATTTTTACATTAATTTCATTATCAGAAAATTTTGTAATTTTCGCTTTAGAGAGTGGTTGTTCGAGATATTCCGATACCTCAAGTGCGAGTTCTTCATTAGCTGTTCCAGAAAAAAGCATATATCCTGTCATGTGTTTACCTTAGTATGTTAATTATAATTGTCGAATTTTACCAATTTTTGGCTAATAGCGTGATGAGAGACTTTTGAGTGACAAATTAAGACTCTTTCGTTAAAATAAAATATATATAAAATTTAATAATTAAAGGAAAATATCTTTATGTTTAATCTACTTTTAGCACTTATATCCGGTATCCTTATTGGTTGGTCTTTTCATGCTTTTTTTATGGAACTTAATAATCCTAATATTCTTAAAAATGAAATCAATATCTCAATACCTATAAAAAAAGAACAACCTATAGAAGCTCTTAAAATCAAGACTCCTACACCTAAAGAATTAAATACAACTTCCCATATTGACCCTTTTTATAAACTATTAGAAAAAGATCTATTTTCAGATGCTATATCACTCTATGTAGATGCAAGTAAACAAAGACATTTACTCTACAAAAATGCTATTAACGATTATTTAAATACAAAAAGTCAAAAAGATCCAAATGAAGCAATTACTCAAATGTTAGAGTTTATTGAGTTAGTTCCAGAAGAGAGAGATATTGCATTTATGCTACTTAAACTATATAAACAAGAGCGATCTCCAAAAGAGGTCATATCTTTTATTGTAAAACTTATAGATACAGCAACTGCCTCAGAACTTGACAACCTTCACTCTGACCTCATAAAAACTTCTCAAAACTATATTGACGAATTAAAAATATCACAAAATTTTCAAACATTGATTGCTTTTTTAGAAGAGCATATTGAATTAGGTGTCCAATCCTCTTTTTACATCTATACCTTAGCAGAATACAATGTAGAGAATAAGAAATATAAAGATGCCATACAACTACTTAAAGAGATTGAGTTTGATGAATATTACGGAGAGAAAGCAAAAAATCTTTTAGAAACCATTAACAATAAATTACTAAAAAATAGAGAGTATACAGACAAAATACCTTTAAAAAAAGAGGGTGACCACTTTACAGTAGAGGTAAATATTGACAATACACCTTTAACTTTACTGCTAGATACTGGTGCCACACTAACCATGATAAATGAGAACAAAATTTCATCTTTAACACTTATTAAAGAGAATATTACATTAGAGACGGCAGGAGGAGATTTAAACGCACAACTTCAAGAAGCTAAAGTGTTCTCTATCGGAAATATTACTCTTAAAAAATTCCAAGTTGTTAGCTCCTCTTTTGAACAAACCAATGCAGATGGTTTACTCGGAATGAACTTCTTTAAAGAGTTCAAATTTAAAATAGACCAAGATGAAAAAGTGTTGTATTTATCTAAAATAAATAGTAGTGTTAAGTAGGAGATAAAACTCCTACTTAACTGCTTTTCCTAAGTCCCACATTGGCATGAAGATACCAAGAGCCATTAAAAGTACTAATCCTGCAATAAAGAACATCATAATAGGTTCAATATAGGTAGCCAAGTTGTCAATAAGATCTTGAAAACGTGAATCATAGTACTCAGTTACTTTTTCAAGCATTGCATCAAGCTGTCCACCTGTCTCGCCTGCTCTAATCATCTGCAGAAGCATATTTTCAAAAAGTTCTGTTTGTTCAAAAGCATCTGAAAGAGAAATACCCCTAGAGATATTAGCATTTACAGTTAATAGTTTATCTTTAATGTATGAGTTATCAACCATTCCAACAGCAGTATCAAGTGCTTCTGAAACAGGAATACCTGACTTTACTAACTCTCCAAAAACAAGCGTATATTTATGCATGGTTGAGAAAAATATAACTTTATGAATAAGATAAAACTTTGGATTTACTAATAACTTATCTACCTTATATTTAAACTCTTTACTATTTTGATAGTAATACATAAGTGCATAGACAAGCCCAGCCAAAACAACTAAAACATAAAGTCCATAATTATTTAAAATATGTTCTAAAAAAAGAAGAATTTGAGTTGGCACAGGTAAAGCATGATCAAACTTATCAAAAATCTCTTTAAATTTTGGAACAACAACCATAATCATAATGGTAAAAGCAATTGCCATTGCCCCTAGTGTAATAAGAGGTGTACGAATAGCCTTTTTAAATTTTTTAATATTATCTCTCAAATCTTCTAAAATATTCGCTAATTTAGAGTATGACCCTGAGATATTACCTGTTTGCTCTCCTAGTTTAGTCATAGCAATAGCAACATGACCAAACTCTTCAGTATATGGTTCAATGGAGTCTGCAATGGATTTACCAGCATTAATATCATTACCAATATTTAGATAAATATCTTTTAATTTAGGGTTTTCTGTATTTACAGCTACTTCATTAATGGCATCATGTATAGAGATACCTGCATCTGTCATAACAGCTATCTGTCTTATAGCAGAAATTTTACTATTTAGATTAATTTTAGGTTCAAAAGATTTTTTAAAACCTGAAAGCATATCATTAAGCTGGGCTCCTGCAGGAGCTTTACCTTCAATTGCTCTTTGAACAATTTGTCCAGGAAATTTCTTTTTTGCAGCTCTTATGGCAGCCATTTTATTGTCTGCTTGAATCGACTCAATACGTTTCTTACCTTTTGATAGAACGGTTACATTAAAATACTTCATTATGAACGTGCCACCCTAATAATCTCTTCTACCGTTGTTTTACCCTCTAATGCTTTTTGTAAACCATCTTTAAACATTGGGAAAAAACCTTCTTTTAAAGCTTGTTTCTCTAACTCATCTTTTGTTGCACTATTAGCAATCATGGTTGATAACGTATCAGAAATAGGTAAAACTTCTGAAATCATCTCTCTTCCAACATAACCTGAACCATTACAAACAGGACAACCTTTACCCTTGTAGAACTTTGCATTCTCTGGTACATACTGTTTAATATCATCATACAATGATGGTGCTAAAGTTGTTACCTCTTTACATGATTGACAAATTTTACGAACCAAACGCTGACCTTGAATAGCAACTACAGCACCTGAAATCAAATAACTCTCAATACCCATATCTAACATACGACCAATAGCAGAAACAGCAGAGTTTGTGTGTAGTGTAGAGATAACCATGTGTCCAGTTAACGCTGCTTGAATAGCAATTCTTAGTGTCTCTTGATCTCGAATCTCCCCAATCATAATCTTGTCAGGATCTTGTCTTAAAATCGAACGCAGTGCTGCTGGAAAATCCAGTCCTGCATTTGCATTAATCTGTACCTGCTGAATTCCATCCATTTGATACTCAACTGGATCTTCAACTGTAATTGTTTTATCTTTTACATCTTTAATCTCATTTAATGCACCATAGAGTGTTGTTGTTTTACCAGATCCCGTAGGTCCAGTTACAAGAACAATTCCATAAGGAGCATGAATACCTTTTAGAAATTTTTTATAAGAGATAGGATTCATACCAGCATCTTCCAGCTGAACCATCGCTTTTGTTTTGTCAAGAATCCTCATAACAATAGACTCTCCATACATCGTAGGAAGCGTAGAAACCCTAAAGTCAAATACTTTATTTTTTACCATAGTTGTAAATCTTCCATCTTGAGGTTTTCTCTTCTCTGCAATATCAAGGTTTGATAAAAGCTTCATACGTGATGCAAGTGGAGAGAAAATAGCATTCTCCATTCTAAAATTCTCTTGTAACATTCCATCTATACGATAACGAACTATAGAGTGTTTCTCTGTAGCTTCTATATGAATATCACTAGTACCTTTTTCAATTGCTGTCTCAAGAATCAACTCAATTAATTTTAATACAGCTGGAGATTCATCTGTTTGACTCTCTGCTCCACCCTGCTCTAAATCTTCTTTAATATCAACCGAAAACTCTTCAACTTTTTCACTTGTATTTAGTTGTGATAAAATCTGATGAATAATCTCTTTTCGAGCAAGAGCAACCACCATAATTTTTCCATGAAAAAATCGCTCAATTGCCCCTTTTGCCTCAAAATCATTAGGATTTTCAAAAGCTACCGTAACTTGATCATCTTCTACAAAAAGAGGTAATGCTTTATACCGTACCAACTGTTTCAGAGGTAAACGTTTAATAAGTTTAAAATCTATCTCAATACTTGGTATATCAATAAAATCAATACCTAATTCTTTAGCTTGTTTTTTTAGAAGTTCAGTAGTGTTAATTCCTTGCAATCCTTCTAAATCATCCATCTCAATACTTTGCATTCTTAAAGATTTAAGCAATACCTCTTCCATCTTTATACTATCAATTAAACGAACTTTTAAAAGATTTGCAATGCTTAACTTTGCTTCTGTATATTTTTCAATAAATAATTTTAATTTATCTTCATCTAAAACATTTTCTCTAATTAGTAAATCTATAACTTTTTGCATCTTTTCTCCTATTCATATCGATAACGATGAATAAATTTATCATCTTTATATATATCTATAATCATATACTTTTTATTTTTTTTAGCTTCTTCTATGTAAAGTTGATACCTAATATTCTCTTTTTTATCATCTTGAAATTTATATACATTATCTTTTAAAATAAACTTCTCATTGATATAAAGTGAAAAAATCTTAGATAAAACAAAATTGGTTTGTGGTAAGTGTAAATCAACAATAGATTTTTTATCTATTAATGATTGTAAGAGCAACTGTTTTTGTAATAATATTGTTGAAAAATAACTTGCATTTGCTCGTGCATCTTTTGTTCCATTTAAACGGATCATTGGAATAGCAATACGATCTATCTTATCTGTTTCCAAACAAGAGAGTCCATAGAGTGTTAAATATTTTTCACTATTTTTATTAGCTTTTTTATAAAAATATTTTGTAGCATAGTTACATGCTTTTTTATACTCTTGTTTCTCATAAATTTTATAAAGTGTTGAAAGATTTGATGAGAACAAAAAAGATGTTGTCATCATGATAAATAATATTAATTTCATTAAATTTTTCCAGTTTTAATTTGTCCTATAAGTTCTTTTGTTTTTGCTGTATGACTCTTTTTATAATAACTTATTAAAATTTTTAGAGCCTCCTTCTTTTTACCAAGCTTAGCTTTTGATTTTGCAAAAAGAAACCAACTCTCTTCTGACTTACTATTTAGTTTATTGGCTGATAACGCCCACTGCTCTGCCTCTTTAAAATTACCCTCTTTATAATAAGCTCTTGAGAGTAAAAGTGCATCTCTTGATTTTCCTGTTCTTAAAAATTTCTCTTTCATTGTGTCCATATAGTTAATAGAAGTCGTTTGAAAATTCATTTTTTTTGTAACATGAGGTTTAACAACTTTAACTTTTTCAGCCTTAGCCATAACCGTTAATTCACTTGCTGTCAAATACTTATTTGCCTTTGCTTTAACTGTATGTCTATTTACTTTATGTGTAGATGCTTTTTTAACATATTTTTTACTCTCTTTAACACGCTCTTCTTTTTCCATATCAATTACAGGAATAACAGGCTCAAGAGAGACTTCTTTAAGTTCTTTTTTAACTTTATTTAAAGTCAAACTTTCTTGAGTTTCAGAGCCATTCATCTCTTTACTTACCCCTAAAACAACTTTTGAAATTTTATGAGAAGGTGTTAAAAATGTATTGCTTTTACTATCATATACATAGTATCCACCAACAAAAATAACGGATGAAAATACGACACTAGCCATTGGGAAGAGTATAGTTTTTACTTTATATCTATACCACTTTTTTTCTAATTCATCTATTTTAAGCATTTATATATCCTAATCTAATTGCTGCCATCTCTAAAATCTTTTTCGAAAATTTCTTTTCTGAAATTTTTTGTGGCTCATGAACATCATAATATTCATAAATATCAAAAATAGTATAGAGATACTTATTGGTTTCTCTAAAGTTTCCTTTTGTATATTTATGAATATATTTAATATCTCTTTTTTTAATAGTATTAGAAATATCTATAAAACCCTTTTGAATCATCTTCTTTTGAATATATATTTCTAAATCATACTCATTAGCATTTGACATCTCAATCACTTCCCAAATACGTGTCTTAAAATGTTCTTTTGCAATTACATCTTCATCTTCTGTTTTATGAAGTGTAATTACAAACTTTATCACACGTGTATCGGAAAGAAGTCTAATCTTCTCCATTAATGGTTCACTATAGAGTTGACACTCATCCAGTAAAAAGATTATTTCTCTTTTATCTTTTAATTTTTGACAATATTTTAAAAGACCATCAAAGTTTACACGCATTTTTTCAGGTATCTCTTGACCAGACATTGCCTCATAGATACTACGTAAAAACTCTTTTTCACTCAAAATGGGAGCATTAAAATAGTGAATCTCACGATTCTCTTTTAAGTTATGATAGAGTTTATTCAATAACATACTCTTTCCTGTTCCAGGTTTTCCATAGAGTAAAACCATTTTTAATGGCTTATCTAATGAACTCTCTAAAACAGAATAATTATATGTTGCTGACTCTAACTCAACATAATTATTTTTATCAATAGCATCAATAAAAATATTTTTAACACTCTCAAAACGACTACTCATTACCTAACTTTCTATATCCCAAGTCTTCTAATGAAAGCTCTTTGTTTTTCTTAATAATATGAGGTGTAATAATAAGTACTAATTCATCAACTTTATCCACATTTACTTCTCGTTTAAATAGATATTCTAAAAGTGGTAAATCACCTAACAGTGGTACTTTTGATACTTTTTTACCTCTTTTAGAAGAGATTAATCCTCCTAAGATTACATGTTCACCATCATTTAATGTTACAACCGATGAGATCTGTTTTCTTGATAAATCAGGTGGAATAGTTCTAGATCCAGTCGTTGTTGTCTTAACATTATCTATAGTATCTGAAATTGAAGGGTTAATTTTTAATGTAATCGTCCCATCTTCTGAAATCTCAGGTGTAATATCAAGTAATATCCCAGCAAATACTGAATCAATAACCTCACCTGTCTGTTGAGAACCACCACCAGCTGAACCTTGAAGTAGAGAAGTAGATGTAATTTTATAGAACAGTTCATTACCAACTGAAATCAACGCAGGTTGATTATTTAGTGTTAATATTTTAGGATTAGAGATAGATTTAACATCACCTTGTGTTTTCAAAAACTTTACAACATCTGTAATTTTTGTAGAACCTCTAGTAATAATTGCTCCACCACTTTTTGGACTTGCCCCAGATGCATAGGTTACATCACCAATGGCTAAACTTCCTTCTGTAACTGCTGATAGTGCTGAAACATTATTTGTAAGTTTACTAGCTGTTGCTATTGCCATATTTTGAAAACTATAAAGTTGATCCCAATCTACACCAGTTGTATATGAATCATCAAACGTTACAGAGAGTATTTTTACATCAATTAATACTTGACTTTTTAACTGTTGCGTTAAATCGTCAATATAGTAGGAAACTCTCTCTAACTGTTTTGCTGTTCCAGTTACAGTAATCATCCCAGCTTCAGCATTAATAATTGGTGTTGGTGCTTCATATGTATCTTCTGGTCTATTAATTAGTCCATGTATCTCTTTTTCAATTTTTGCCCAAAATTGAAAATCATCTGTACTTTCAATAGATACACCTGTTTTACTACCACTTTCACTACCTGAACCACCTTGCCCTTGTCCACCTCCAGAAGATGCCTTCCCTCCTGAACTTCCTGAGTTTGCAATGGTTACATGTGCATTACTTGTACCTTTTCTTCCACCTGCAATATAGTGTAACTTAAATGTTTTAGTTGTCAAATATGCAATTTTTAGTTTATTCTCTTCTAAAGTATATGAAATATCATTTTCAGTTAAAACCGTATCTAAAAACTCTGATAAAGAAGCATTATTCATTTTTACAAAATAGAGTTTGTCTGCTAACTTCTTTTTAGCCTCTATATCTTTAACAATTAAACTTAATCCACACTCATCTGCTAAATTCTCTACAACATCACCAATAGTTAACGCACTATCTAGTGTAGCTGTAAAAAGCTGTGTATCACAACGATTTGCATAAGCTGGTATTGCTGTATTTGCTAAAAGGGCAAACAATACAAACTTTTTTAAATTATTTTTTATCACTCTCATTATCTATTTCCTTGATTTAACTTAATAAATTTTTTATTTTTCTTTTCCAAACTTAATTTTTTATTACCTTCAGAACTTTTTAAAATTACTGAAGAAGATGAAACATAACCTACTTTATATTTATCTAAAGTATCACCTGTTTTATACCACTTTTTATTAATAAAAGCTGCATGATTTAATAGAGCTTTTAAGATATAAACCTTTTCTACAGGGACAAGTGCCAATGCTTTTGCTTCAACTTTTTTTGGAGCTTGTTGTTTCTCTTTTATAATAAAAGGATTCCGTGTTCCTTCTAAAGTAGCTAAGGTAATACCTACTCTCTCTTCTTTTATTTCGGAAACCATCTTTGTAATTTCTGCTTGACTTAAACTTACTGAAAAAAGTAAAGGTGAAAGAAAAACAGTTAACGTGATTATCTTTTTCATTATTGATTTACCCCCCATACTGAAATATTTATATCAGCTGAAATCACTGTATCATTCTGATCTAAATACATATGTGAACCATATATATCAGTAACCAATACAGATTTTTCAAGTTGATTGATAAATTTAACAATATTTTTATATTTTCCTGAACAACCTACTTCAATCTGCAATACATGCCCAAAATTACCATTGTTATTAACATAATTATTTTCAATATAATTAATTTTTACTACCTGTTTCTTTGCTTGTTTTGTAATAGAGTTTAAAAACTTTGACCAACTCTCTTTGTTAAACAATAGAGGTAAAAGTTCTCTAAATGAGTCTTCAATATAATCAATATTATCATTTGTTGTATCTATTCTTTTTTCTAAAACAAGAATTTCTTTATCACGCTCTTTTACATAATAATCTCTGTCATTATTAACTGTAATACTCTGTATATACTCTTTATTAGAATATATACTCTTTTTTAAAGCTACATTTTTATGTTCTGCTTGTTTATATTCATTTTCTGCATAAGGATAAAAGAGTGAATATGACATATATCCAATGATAATAGTAATCATACCAATCATCATCCACTTTTCATTATCTGACTTTAACTCAAAGAAATCATCTAATTTATTTAATATATTTACTATTATTTTCATTTATATTCAACCTTTAAAATTCCACGATAAACTGAATCTTTATTATCAAACTCTATACGTTTTATATTTATTTTTTTAATATCATCAAAATATTTTTTTGAAACATATTTAATATACTTTGTAATATTTTTTTCATCTGCACTTAAAAGATGTAAAGTAAATTTGTCATCATCAGAAAAAACTTCATCTATATTTAAATGAAATTTTTCTAAATCTTTAGCAAAAGTGTAGAAAAAACCTGATTTAAAGTGATAGTTAACTTTTTTACTATAAATAGCTGTTAATGTTTTAGCTTTTTTATCAAAAAGTTTCTCTAACTCTTTTAACTTTTTATTATGTTCATCAATAATAACTTGCTTATCATTTAAAATCTTCTTATAATTTTCTGTAATTTTAGACAACTCATTATTTTCCATACCTAATTTAACATTATATGCTTTATATGAATAGGCTGGTACTAAATAAAATAGAGGTAACCCTATAGCCAATATAGAACTCAATACTATAGAAATAATAAACTGACCACTTGATCTTTTTGCAAAAGTAGGAGGACGAGGATATGGACTGATATTCAAGACTTTATGAGGCTCTTCAATATAATCTAGTCCTGTTTTTAACATTAAATACTGTAGTTGATCAACATACCATTCATCATTTTTAATATCAAATGAAAAATCTAAGTTGAATGTAGGAATACCTAAATAGTTATATCCATAATCACTAAGACCAATAATTGGACTATTTACAGAACCTAAAAAAAGTTTTTGAATACTATCTATATTATAAGCACGTTTTGCATAGATAACAATATCATTAATCTGTAAGAAAATTTCACCAAAAATTTTCATAAGATTTTGTTGATAAACTGTATTTGTTGTCTTTAGACCTTCAGAATCTAAAACTTCAAAAAACTCTTTTTTATCAATTTTTTCACCAATTAAAGCACAATATTTTTCATAAATCTGCTCCAATGAAAACTCTAAGGATTTAGAGTAGATAAAATTTCCATCTTTATAAATAGAGACAAAAGCATCTTTCATTGTAAAATAGATATAACAATGTGCATCTTTATTTTCAAGAATATTATTTTTATATAATGTTTTATAAAGTAAAGGAACTGGAAGAAGTAAGTCTATATATTTAGTCTCTTTAGTAATATCAGAAAATTTACGATCTATTATTTCTGGTTCTGTAATAAAAAGATTATAAACATTTGAATCCGGATCATTAAAATCACGTTTTTCAGAAAAAATTGTATATTCTTTCTCTTCATCAAGTCCTAACTCTTCATATGCTTTCATATAAAGATGATCTTCAATCTCATCTTCTGCTACATCATAACCAACATCTAAAGATGTAATAATCATATCTTTATTTGTTAAATATGCAATCGTATAATTTTTATCATTATACGTTAATGTGGAATTCTTTTTAAATTCTTGATTCTTATACTCATAATAACTATCAATATAAGGATTTATGGTGATAATATTTTTATATTTTTTAATTCTACTATCAATATTTTTATTTGACATAATTTTTTAATCTACCATTCTTTCTTAAGATATACATAAGTATATATATTTGCTTGTTAAAAAAACCTTACTGAAATAAAGAAATATAGCTATTTAGATAAATAATTAGCTATATTAAACAATTTATGTTATTATTAATTATTCATGAATTTATTGGTTATTTTATATTTTTTTTCGTTTACATAATAGCTAAGCTTAAATATTTAATCTAATTAATAAAAATTCTTTTTTATAGCTCTTTTAATAAAAAAAGTCTATAATACACCCAATATATTTTAGGAGAGAGAATGCTTCGATTTGCCCCGTCACCAACTGGTGATATGCATATTGGTAACCTTAGAGTTGCCATTATAAACTACTTAATTTCACAACAAAAAAATGATCAATTTTTAGTGCGTTTTGAAGATATTGATAGTAAACGTAATATAGAAGGTAAAGATAGTGAAATTATGATGTTTTTAGAAAAGTTTGCTCTAAAACATAATTCTGTATTTCACCAAAGTGAACATCTAAACCTATATCAAACGCTTGCTCTACGTCTATTAAAAGAGAAAAAAGCTTTTATTTGTACTTGTAATAGTGAAAATAAAGAAAGCACTCCCTACTCTGGTCATTGTGAAAATCTAACACAAGAAGATTATGAAACCGTTAAAGAGAGTGGTAAACCTTTTGTAATTCGAATTAAAAAACCTCAACAAGAGATTAATTATCATGATATAATTAAAGGCGAAATCAACACAACACCACAAGAAATTGATGCCTTTATTCTCTTAGAGACCGATGGACTTCCAACTTATAACTTTGCTTGTGCAGCTGATGATATGATGAGTAATATTGACTTTATTATTCGTCAAGAGAAACATCTTTTTAATACACCTAAACAGATACATATAAAAAAAGAATTGGCTTACGATAAAGAGACTCAATATGCACATCTTCCTGATATAATAAATGATCAAGAGACCTCTATTATATCACTATTTGAAGAGGGTTTTATCCCTGATGCAATATTAAACTATCTGCTCTTAATTGGAAATTCAAAAGTGCCTAAAGAAATTTTTACACTTCCTGACGCAATTGAGTGGTTTGAGTTAAAGAATATTGTAAAATCTTCTTTAGAGTTTGACATGACAAAACTACGTTTTATCAATCGTGAACATATTAAAATGATGGATAACAAACAACTCTCTACCCTTTTTGATTTTGCTGACGCTGACATTGGTAAACTAGCAAAACTTTATTTAAAAGAGTGTAGCACCATTAACGAATTAGAAACTAAAATTCGCCCTATCTTTAAATCAAAAGATTTTTCTGGTGAATTTGGAAATCAAATGAAAATTATTGAAAACATAATTTTTGATGCTCCTGCATTTGAAACACTTGAAGAGTTAAAAAAATACATTACAGCTGAATCTGGATTAACAGATGAAATGCTTAATAAACCCCTACGTCTCTTACTTACAAATAGTGACAATGGTCCAGAATTATCAGAAATCTATACATATATTAAAGCTTATATCTTGGAGGTAGCTTCATAATGGAAATATTATCATTTATCACTCAACCTTTGCACTTAATTATCTATCTCTATACATGGGTAGTAATTATTGGTGCTGTTCTCTCATTTTTACCAATTGATCAACGTCATCCTTTGGTTGAAATTGTTAATCGTTTAACACTACCAGTTTTTCAATTTATACGTCAAAAAATGCCATGGGTTGTAATCTCTGGTATGGATTTATCACCATTGGTTCTCTTAGTTGGATTGCATTTTATTGATGGATTATTAATTTTTGGTCCTATTATCTCACTACTACAAGCTATTCAAACTATTATATTCTCTTATATGATTTTAATTATTATCTCTGCTCTACTCACATTTATACAGATTGACCCATATAATCCTATCGTCTCTTCTATTAACCGTTTAACTGCTCCCACTTTTAGATTTGTACGTCAAAAACTTCCCTTTTTAGTTATTGGTGGTATTGACTTATCTCCAATTGTTATTATTGTTGGATTAAATTTTCTTAATGGAGTTATTTCAAATATCATGATAGGATTATAATGAAGCATATTATTATTTTAATTGTTATTATAACTTCTATTTTTTTAGAAGCAAAAGAGAATCCCTCTTTTAATGACATTAAAAATATGCCCACTTCTTATGCCAAGGACTACTATACTTGGCGTTTTATTTTAGAAAAAAGAACTTCTAAAAGAGAGGCTTTAATTGCATATAAATGGACAAAGAAAAAAAGTCATAAATTAAAAAAAGCCATTAAAAAAAAGTTAGGCTATAGCCCTAAAATAGATAAAAAATCTACAAAAAAAAACTCTAAAAATTTTATTATTTACCCTAAAACAGCTTCAAAGAAATCACTTAATAGCTTAAAAAAACTCTATAAAAAAATTAAAAAACAGGGTAAATACTCAGATACTTTAAAAGTAATGAGTTCAAAAGATCCATTTGATGAATTATCTAAAATGAAAAGTTCAACTCAATGCTATATTTTTAATGGTGTGACTTCTAAATATCGAAAAAAATATTTTAATAGAGCTTTCTCTTCAAAACAATTAGAGTACCTTATACATGAAAAACAATTTAATAAAAGTATAAAAAAAATTGTAACAACAGATAATTTAGAAAAAATTAAAAAGTCTCTTATATTTCTTATTGATGATAATAACTTAACATTTCAATCTAACTTTTTTCTTGCTTTAAATGCCATTAAGTTTAATAAAATAGAAGTCGCTAAAAACTTTTTAAGAATTGCTCGTACAAAAACTAATTTTCAAAGTCAATATGACCAAGTTGACTTTTGGTTTTTTCTTATAAGTAAAGAGAAGAACTATTTAGAGAAACTTTTAAAAAGTTCTCAAATTAATATATATACACTAAGTGCAAGAGATATTTTAGGTAGATCTTATCCAAAAGTTATAACACCAAATGCTGAGTTTAAAGTTGTTGAAAATTTTGATATAACCAACCCAATAGATTGGGAAAAAATCAAACAAACTATAAAGAAAAATCCAAATCAAATCTCCCAACTAGCAGAAAAGTATAATACATCAGAAACATTAGGAATTTATAGTTATCTCAAAGAGAAAGAGCTTAAATATACGAAATCATATTTCCCTATGCCATATCCACTAGCCATGTGGGGATTTGAAAAAAAACGTATTGCCATGCTCTATGCTATTGCTAGACAAGAGAGCCGTTTTGTTCCAGCCTCTGTCTCCCCTTCATATGCCTTAGGAATGATGCAAATCATGCCTTTTCTCATTAAACACTTAGCTAAAGAGAGAGGAAAAAAGATTGATTTAAACGATATGTTCAATCCTTATTTAGCTGTTAATTATGCAAACCAACATTTAGACTACTTAAATAAATGGCTCTATCATCCACTATTTGTTGCCTATGCCTATAATGGAGGAATTGGATTTACTAAAAGAACCATTAAAAGTTCTCATATTTTTAAAGATGGTAAATATGAACCATACCTTAGTATGGAACTAATTGATTATGCTGAGTCAAGAGAGTATGGAAAAAAAGTTCTAACCAACTATGTTATTTATCTGAATTTGCTAGGGATTCAAACAAAGGTTTCTCCCCTTTTGAATAGTTTAAAATATCCCTCCCAAACCGATCGTTTTCGAAAATAAGTTTAAAATCATTATCAGGAATTTTTTTAAATTTAACTTTATAATAGGTACTCCAATTATCAACCATTGGCATCTCATAACGTAAAGGATCATTTTTATCTAACAGTTTAATCTCTATTGGTTTCTTTCCATTAAGTGTTAAAGAGTACCCTTTTGTATTAAACTCATGCTTTTCACTATTACTAATATAGATACCTACAAAAAAGTATTCAGCATCTTCCATTCTGTTTTTAAAACGCTTTTTACAAGCTCTACTTTCAAAAACAGGATTTAAATAAGTTGCAGTCAAAAGTGCTTTTGTCTCAAACGATGCCATAAGTTGAGCTTTTTGTGTATTCACTAAACTTTTATGATATATCTCATCTTTAGTAAATAGTTGCTCAAAATCTGATTTGTCTCGTATGATACACCCATCCTCTTTTTGGGAACAACCCATAACAAATAAAAGAGAAGATAAAAGTAAAACTTTTTTATACATAAAAATAAACCTTTGTTTAAAATATTTTTAATCCATTTTAACATATTTTGTATAAACATTGATGTATAATTGCTCTATAAGTTAAGGAGTCATATGAAACGTTTTGCTATTGCTTTTACAGGTCCATCTGGTTCAGGTAAAACAACCCTTGTTGAAAAAATCTCTAAAGTTCTCATAAAAAATAGAGAAGTTGCTATTATTAAACATGATCCAAAAGATAAAGCTCTCTTTGATAAAAAGGGTAAAGACAGTCATAAGTTTTCACAAACTGGTGCTGAGGTGGTTGTCACTTCACCAACACGTACAACTTACTTTTCAAAAAGACATAAAGAGTTAGATGAAATTATTAGTATGTTTCATCATTTTGATATTTTACTAGTAGAGGGACTAAAAACTTTACCTCTTCCTCGTATTGCTATTTTTAGAAACGTAATTGATGAAAGTTATCTAAATTGTAGTGAAGCCATAGCGATTGATGATAGTATTAATATTAAAGACTATAATATACCTAATAATATAACTATATTAGATTTAAACAATACCACTCAAATTATTGAATGGATAGATAATAACGCAAAAAGTGTATAAGAAGGATAAGAATGAACGATATATTTGAAACTATAAAACAAGTTGCTTTTGAGATTGACAATGCCATTAAAACAGAAGATTTAGGTTACTCTGATTCGGAAAACTCTTCAGGAGAAGATCA
>Ga0256827_10000794_pt1 | contig 19995 bp, 14 predicted proteins | sample CV84metaG_FD_185977 | JGI IMG/M metagenome (GOLD analysis project Ga0256827, IMG submission 185977) | Hydrothermal vent microbial communities from East Pacific Rise, Pacific Ocean - CV84 | ecosystem: Environmental > Aquatic > Marine > Hydrothermal vents | place: Pacific Ocean: East Pacific Rise... | reverse complement strand
AGAATAATATTTATTAATTTGGCACATAAGAAACATTTTGTTTGGTGTTAACTCTCCCAATAAACACAGTATGAGAATAAAAATACTTTTGATTGTTCTTTTTCTATCGGCTCCATTGGTACTTATGGCTCAGCAAAAGCCAGGAAGAAGCAGTGTGAGAGAAGTGTTAAGTTTGATTGATAAAGATGATTACACAGCTGCAGCTCCTGTGATCGAAAAACTACTGGTGAAATATCCTGATGACCCTTTTCTGCATTTACAGGCAGGTATCTGCTATCTTAATATTGATTACCGGGAAATTGATGCCGCTAAGCATTTGAGTATAGCAGAGAAAGGCTTTCCTCTAAGCAGTAAAAACGACAAGAATGCTATTGAAGCACAATTCTATCTTGGGCAGGCGTTGCATTTGACTTATGATTTTGATTCGGCACTGGTTGTGTTTAATAAACTGAAAGCAGGTCTGAAAAGTGTTGGGTATCATGGTGAGGATCTGTTCAAAAAAATCGACAGGGAGATACGATACAATAAAAATGCTTTAAAGCTGATAGCTCATCCGGTAGAATTCAGAATTACCAATCTTGGTGCTGCGGTAAACAGTGAATATGATGAACACAGTCCGGTTATAACAGCTGATGAGTCGATGATAATTTTTACGTCGAACAGACCCGGAACAGGGAATCAGGTACAGCCTGACGGATTGTACAATGAAGACATATATTTTTCAGAGTGGCGTGAGGGCAGGTGGCTGCCGGCAATGAATATTGGCGACAAGATAAACACCGCAGCAAACGACGCTACGGTAAGTCTGAGTGCTGACGGGCGAAATCTGCTTGTTTACCGGAATGACGGAATTTCGGGTGATCTGTATATCTCTGTTTTCGGCAATGATGGCTGGAGTAAGCTGGAAAAACTACCAAAACCCATTAATTCAACTTACAACGAAACACATGGCACTTTTGCGGATGAAGGCCGCACAATCTATTTTGTCAGCGACAGGCCCGGAGGCTTTGGTGGAAAAGATATTTATGTTTCCAGAAAACTGCCTACGGGAGAATGGGGTAAGCCCCGTAATCTTGGATCTGTGGTCAATACCCCCGAAGATGAGGATAGCCCGTTTATGCACTCTGACGGCAGAACACTTTACTTTGCTTCTGAAGGACACAATTCAATGGGCGGATACGATGTGTTTTACTCTGTTGTAAATGATTCAGATGTATGGTTGGAGCCGGTTAATGTGGGTTACCCGATAAATACACCTGATGATGATATCTTTTATGTTCCCACCGCTGACGGGCAGAGAGTGTACTATGCTTCAAAACGAAAAGGCGGCTTTGGCAGATCAGATATTTATATCATTGATTTTCCTGATACAGACCCGAGATCGCTTGCTGTGGTGGCGGGTTATATTTTTAGTGATGACGGAGATCCTGTGGCAGATGCAACTATCATGATCAAAAAGAAGATGTCAGACGAGGTTGTCGGAGTTTACAGGCCTAATCCAAAAACAGGAAAGTATATCATAATTCTGCCTGTGGATGAGGAGTATAACATGTATGTTGAATCTGACGGATTCAAGTCGGAAAAGATAGATATTAAAGTACCCGTTAGGGAAGAATTTATAACTCATAAAAGGGTTTTGTTTCTCGATCCTGTTGTATTGGAAAAGGAATGATATTAATGATTGACATAAAATAAAATGGATCTGATAGCTATTCGTTTTATAATTTTATTTATTTTGCAAAAAAATGTATATTTATTAAAAAAAATATTTCCGATATGATACAAAGATCTTTAATTATTGGTGCTCTGTTGTTTTTTGTTTTTGCAGGAGTAGGTGCTCAGGAATTTAAGAGCCGTAAGTCAGTAAAGTATTTTAATGAAGCTTTAAAGTTATCAGAAAATAAAGATTTTAAAGGTGCAATAAATCTTTTTAAGAAAGTGTTAAGAAATGAACCTGATAATGTTGATGTGCTGTACAATATCGGGAATTGCTATTTGAATACTTCCGACGGTCCTGATACTGCTGTTATCTTTTTTGAAAAAGCCGCAAAGAATTTGAAAGAAGAGCAATACCTTACCGAACTCGGCGTCGATCTTCAATTGTCGCTGGGTAAATCGTATCAAATGCTTTTGCAATATAAAAAAGCACTTGATCTTTACAGTAATTTTTTAAAATTACTGTCGCCTGAGGATACTGAACTTGAAAGTGAGATAAGAAGAGAGATGCAGATATGCGAGAACGGTATCGATCTTGTTTCTCATCCTGTTGAGCTGAAAGTTAGGAATCTGGGGCCAAACATAAACTCAAAATATGATGATCATAGCCCGCTTGTCTCGGCTGATGAGTCGATACTTATTTTTACATCTCGTAGGGCATCGAGCTACAGTGAGCGTATGCCCGACGGCCAGTACGAGGAGAGGGTATACATTTCGCACATGGAAGGTGATAACTTCAGTAAAGCCGAAATATTAAAGAAACATCTGTTCAAACGTCCGGGGCATATTGCCGGGGTTGCATTATCGGCTGACGGAAATCAATTGCTGATGTATCGTAACGACGTTAACGGTAAAAATATTTATGAGTCAGATTTCGACGGTACAACATGGACAGAGCCTGTGAAACTGCCTGCTCCCATTAATTCAAAATTCGATGAAACACATGCATCGTTGTCATCGGATAATAATGTTATGTTTTTTACCAGTGACAGGCCTGGTGGATACGGAGGACTTGATATCTACCAGGTCCGCAGACTGCCTGACGGATCATGGGGCTTGCCAAAGAACCTGGGGCCGGAGATCAATACCGAGTATGACGAAGAGACCCCGATCATTCACCCTGACGGTAAAACACTTTTTTTTAGTTCCGAAGGGCACAATTCGATGGGTAATCTGGATATTTTTTACAGTCACGTAAAGGCAGACAGTTCGTGGAGTGAGCCGGTAAATATCGGTTATCCCATTAACACACCTGATGATGATTTCTTCTTTATGCCTACAACAACATTGAACAAGGCATACTACGCATCATCGAAGTATGAAGATAATTACGGGCGGTCAGATTTGTATGAGATCAAGTACAAAGAACCTGTTATAAATCGTTTGGCAGTAATTAAAGGAATTGTTCGTACTACAAATAACGCTCCTCTTGAGAATGTACGTATTTATGTTACTGAAAAACCTGGAGGTGAGCAGGTAGGTATTTATCGTCCAAATCCAGGAACAGGAAAATATGTGCTGATTTTAGAGGCAGATAAAAAGTACAACATCAGGTTTACCGGTTTAGGTTTTAACGAAGTCAACCAGACTTTTGACATATCCCGTGAAATGGCTTACAAAAAGGGGCATAAGACAACTAACATGAGTGATGTTACCTTAGTTGCCGAAGTTGTTGAGAAACCGGCTAAGCCGAGTTGTGAAGACCTGTCAGACGGTATTCCTTGTTATACTGTTCAGATACTTGCATTGAAATGGCCTGTAAAGACATGGGATGTTTTCGGCGATCTTGACCGTGATATGATTAAAGAGTACAAGTGTAAAGACGGCTTCTACAGATATGCATACGGAACATTTAAAGGGTACAAAAAATCGCTCAAAGGAAAAGAGAATGTAATTAAGACCGGTAAGTGGCAGGATGCATTCATCCGCGACCGTAAGCAATACGACGATCTGATCGTAAAATAAAAAGTAAAAATGATAGAGGGAGAGGGAATAGTTCTGAGAGCATTGGAACCTGAGGATGTTGATCTGCTTTATCGGTGGGAAAATGATATGAAATTATGGGTGGTAAGCAATACGCTTACCCCTTTTTCTAAGTACCAGCTTAAAAAATACATAGAAACTTCAAAGCTGAATCTGTTTCAAACCAGACAGTTAAGGCTTATGATCGATATTGTTGATGATAGTGGGACAGTTACCGTGGGGATGATCGATCTTTTTGATTTCGATCCGTTTCACGGACGGGGAGGGCTGGGTATCGTGATACATTCGGAATACAGGGGGAAAGGATATGCTAAAAAGGCACTTAACACCTTTACTGATTACTGTTTCGGGTATCTGCATTTACATCAGTTGTATGCAAATATATTGAAAGATAACGAGGTAAGCATTGCTTTGTTCGAATCTGTGGGATTTGAGCTCTCGGGCAGAAAAAAAGAATGGGTGAGAACCTTTTCGGGATATGTAGATGAACTTTTTTTTCAGAAAATAAATACACAGGGGTAAAAATTTGGTGCCGGTGACCGGATCGTATGTAAAACATTATGTTAAAATATTGCTGTTGCTGTTGTTGTATGTAGCAGCAACCGGGGTAGTGTATTCACAGGAAAAGGGAATTGAAGGTATTTCGGTGATCGTTGTAGGTGACATTATGCCGGGAACGCATTTTCCGTCGGAAAAATATCTGCCTGCCGGCGATGATCCACTGCCTCTGATAGATGCTGCCATACCTGTTCTTACATCAGCCGACGTGACGATAGGAAACTTGGAAGGTTCGTATCTTGACGAAGGGGAGCTTGTGAAGCATTGCAAAGATACCACAAAATGTTATGCTTTTAAAACCCCGGTTCGTTATGCTAACGTTTTAAAAAAGGCCGGATTTGACATTTGCAGTGTTGCCAACAACCATATCAGGGATTTCGGTGAGGCGGGAATGATATCAACTTCCCATGTTCTTGACTCTCTTGGGATCCGGTATGCGGGTTTTGTTTCTCACCCTTTTGATACTTTAACTGTTGATGGAAAGCTCGTTGGTTTCTGCGCCTTCTCTCCCAATGCCGGCACTATGCAGATTACCGACATTCAGGAAGCAGTGAAGGTCGTCAGACATCTTCATTCGTTTTGCGATTATGTCATTGTTTCGTTTCATGGCGGGGCGGAGGGGGAAGAGTATCAGCATGTCACACGTGAAACTGAAGAGTTTTATGGTGAGAACAGAGGCAATGTGTATGAGTTTGCCCACAAAATGATAGATGCCGGAGCCGACATGGTTTTTGGTCACGGACCTCATGTAGCCCGTGCTGTTGAGGTGTACAAAAACCATTTTATTGCATACAGTCTTGGTAACTTTTGTACTTACGGACGTTTTAATCTTAGAGGCCCAAACGGACTGGCTCCGGCTATTGAAGTTTTTATGGATGACAATGGCAAATTTATGGAAGGTAAGATCTATTCATTCAGGCAGGATAAGGTCACCGGATTATATCCCGATCCGTATGGTTTGGCAGCAAAAAAGATAGAGGAACTGACAAATACTGATTTTCCCGAACTACGTAACAGCCTCGTGATTGATGATGACGGAGATATTTTTACGACAGGTACCCGCAAAATGAAACCGATGGGCATAAAAAACAGTAGAAACGTTTTGCCTGTTGTTGCTGTTCTTAAAAATTAATCGAAAGTCTGATTTGAGTTCGATGCTATCTGGATCATCTTCTCATATTCATCAGCCGACAGGTCATTGAAGTAGTAGTGCTGAGGGTTAACCTTTTTCCCACGTATGTGAACCTCGTAATGCAGGTGGGGAGCTGTTGAAGTGCCGGTGTTGCCTACAAATCCGATTATATCGCCTCTTTTTACCTTTTGTCCTATTTTTACATTGAACTTGCTCAGATGTCCGTAAAGTGTTTCGTAGCCGAAACCGTGGTCGATCTCGATACGTTTCCCAAAGCCTGTTTTCCGGTCGGTGATCCTTTTAATGACACCGTCACCGGTTGCATAAACAGGTGTGCCTCTTGGGGCCGAGAAATCCATGCCCCAGTGGAAACGACGTGTTTTATAGATCGGATGTATCCTCCAGCCCCATCCCGAGGCCGTTCTTTTCAGGTCTTTGTTTGAAACGGGCATTATCGAAGGTGTGCATCTGAGCATCTCATTCTTACGTTTTGCAAGATCAATGATCTCATCGAACGATTTTGACTGGACATACAACTGCTTCATGATCACATCCAGCTTTTTGGATGTTGAGATAACAAGTGAAGCATTGTCCATATCTTCAAGGTATTTATACCTGTTTATTCCGCCGAAACCTGCACGCCGGATGGAGTTTGGGATAGAATCGGCAGAAAATATCACGCGATAAATGTTCTCGTCGCGCTGTTGAATATCGTTAAGTACAAGTTGTATCTGCTCAAGATTCTTTTCCATTATCTCGTACTGGGTGAGTAGACGGTGATTTTCCCGGGTCAGTTTTTTCTCTTTAGGACTGTCGAAAAAATAGGAGTAAGCCAGAAAGAAAAGAAAGCCTAAAACAGAACTGAACAGGAATAATTGAAACGCACGCGATAAGTGATAGTGAAATCCGGTTTCAATTCTATCATAGCTAAGTGTTTCGGGATTGTATCGATACTTAACTTTTGACATAAATAAGCACTTTTATGTACAATTTTTGACTGTTAGCGTTCAAAATTAGTTAAATAATCTAACTTTGCAAGTAGTAAATTATAATTTAAAATGTCGTTTCAGACCAACTTTTATTTGAAAAAATCATGATGACAGCTTCAGAGATCAGGAAGAGTTTTTTAGAGTTTTTTAAGTCGAAAGAGCATCATATTGTTCCTTCAGCCCCAATGGTTGTTAAGGATGACCCTACGCTGATGTTTACTAATGCGGGAATGAACCAGTTCAAGGATGTTTTTCTGGGACATAAACCGATAAAGCATAAGAGGATTGCTAACTCTCAGAAGTGTCTGAGGGTTTCGGGGAAACACAACGACCTTGAGGAGGTAGGACATGATTCATACCATCATACCATGTTCGAGATGCTTGGTAACTGGTCTTTCGGCGACTATTTTAAGGAGGAGGCCATAAACTGGGCCTGGGAGTATCTTACCGAGGTGCTGAAGATAGACAAGAACAGATTGTATGCATCGGTTTTTGAGGGAAATAAAAAAGATGATCTTGGTAAAGATACCGAAGCGTTTGATTATTGGAAAAAATGGCTTCCTGAAAACCACATTGTTGAAGGTAATAAAAAAGACAACTTTTGGGAGATGGGTGAAGTAGGTCCGTGCGGGCCGTGTTCAGAGATACACATCGACCTTCGTTCCGATGAAGAAAGAGAAGAGGTTGACGGCAAAATACTTGTCAATGCCGATCATCCTGAAGTGATTGAGGTTTGGAACCTGGTTTTCATACAATACAACAGAAAGGCTAACGGCGATCTTGAAAAGCTTGGAAACAGGTTTGTGGATACAGGAATGGGATTTGAGAGGCTTTGCCGCATAGTTCAGAACAAAAAGTCGAATTATGAAACTGATGTTTTTAAACCGTTGATTGACAAGATATCTGAACTTTCGGGCATGGAGTATGGCTCAAATAATGATGTTGTAGCAGCCATGCATGTAGTTTCTGACCATGTAAGGACTATTGCTTTTTCCATTGCCGACGGCCAGATGCCATCGAACAACAAGGCCGGTTACGTGATACGGCGAATTTTACGACGTGCCATACGGTACAGTTATACCTTTTTAAATGCTAAGGATCCGTTTATCTTTAAACTTGTACCTACTTTGATCGAAGTTATGGGTGATGCCTATCCTGAGCTTAAAGCACAACAGGGGTTGATCGAAAAAGTTATCAAAGAAGAGGAGGAGTCATTTTTGCGTACTTTATCAACAGGTATAAATTTGTTGGATAAGATCATTAAAGAAACCAAAGCACATGAATACAAAGTTGTAAGCGGAAAGGTAGCATTTGAACTTTATGACACATACGGATTCCCTCTTGATCTGACGGAACTGATACTGAAAGAGCAGGATCTTGTAGTTGACAGGCGCGAGTTTGAGAAGGAGATGGATGCTCAGAGGCAGAGGGCGCGTAGTGCTACAGCTGTGGAAACTCACGATTGGATCGTTCTTGTTCCCGATGACGAGGAAGAGTTTCTAGGATATGATTATCTGGAAACAGAAATTAAGATAACCAAGTACCGAAAGATAAAAGAGAAGAAGAAAGAGCTGTATCAGCTTGTATTCGACATCACACCATTCTATGGTGAAGGCGGAGGACAGATAGGCGACAGGGGATACATTGATAACGGTTCAGAGAGGATACATATCATCAATACCCGTAAAGAGAATAATCTGATCGTTCACATTGTAAATAATTTGCCTGAGGATTTGGACAGTGTATTCAATGCCGTTGTCGATGTTAACCATCGTCAGCAGGTTGCTAACAATCATACATCAACTCACCTTCTGCATAATGCATTGCGGCATGTTTTGGGAACACATGTCGAGCAGAAAGGTTCGCTTGTTCATTCCGATTATCTGAGATTTGATTTTTCGCATTTCCAAAAACTAACGGAAGAAGAGGTTAAGCAGGTTGAACATATTGTGAATATGAATATCAGAAAGAACTATTCACTCGAAGAGTTCAGGAACATCCCTTACAACAAAGCATTGGAGCTTGGAGCTATTGCTCTTTTTGGCGAGAAGTACGGTGATGTAGTAAGGGCGGTTAAATTCGGCGATTCGGTGGAGCTTTGCGGCGGGACACATGTTAAAGCTACAGGAGAAATCGGCTGTTTTAAGATATTCAGCGAATCTTCGGTTGCGGCAGGCATAAGACGTATTGAGGCCGTAACTGCTGAAAAGGCAGAGGAATTGATCGAAAGCCAGTTTGCCGTTTTGAAAGAGCTTCAGCAGATGTTCAAGAATCCCAAGAACATTAAAGGGAACATTCAGAATGTGATAGAGGAGAATTCGGTAATGAGCAAGGAGTTAACCATGTTACGTCATAATCTTATGAATGTTGTGATACGTGACCTGGAAGATGATGCCGAAGATGTTAGCGGAGTGAAAGTGATGAGCAGAAAAGTTGAGCCGATACTGGCCCCCGTATTGAAAGATTTTGCATTCAAGTTGAGAAAGATTCACGGTAACGATATGGTTGCCATTCTTGGGGCAGATATTAACGGCAAGCCGCAGTTGTCGGTTATTCTGTCGGATAATCTTGTAAAAGAGAAACATCTCAATGCATCAGAGATAGTTAGAGAGGCAGCTAAATATATGCAGGGTGGCGGTGGAGGACAGCCTTTCTTTGCCACAGCCGGCGGCAAGGACCTTAGCGGATTGAAAGAGGCTATTAAAGCGGCAAAGTCAATTGTGGTTAAAAAGCTTTTGGAGCAGAGTTACTAAATATATTGCAGGTGAATCATTCGTCCCTTTTTGTGGGAATGGAGGATGACGAGATATTAGATTAACGGGTATTACAGGCATCATGTTTTGTATGCCCGTTTTATTTTTGACCGAAAAAGCGTTTTACGTTAAGATGATAGCTGTTCCTGCCGGAAACAAGTATGTAATATTGCAGCGATATGCTGATGATACCTGTTGCCGAGACCAGAATTATCAGCATGATGATGGTAACAAAAGAGATGGTATGAATAAACTCAAAGTTCTTAAGCCATATCTTTATAGTAAGTATGGCAGGAAATACTGCCAGTGTGGTACCTATTAAGATATATTTTCCGAAACTGCCGATCATGTCTTTTAAAATATAGATGTCAGGGATTCCCGTAGTCCTAAGTAATGATATTTTCTCCCCCTTATATTCTATCAGGAAAGATGCAAAGCTCAGGAATCCCAATGTTGAGATAAAGAAGCTGAATATAGTGAATATGATCAGGGCTGTGAGCATTCTCATATCGTCGCTGTAATTGCTGTTCAATTCGTCTTTTAAAAAGAAACTGTCGAATGGTTCATTGTTTGAATATTTATTCCACAGGGTTTTTATCTCATTTATTGCATGTTTGTTGTTACGGTCATCTAATCTTATGATTATGTATCTGAAATAGTTATGCCTGCATAGTAGTATCAGGCCCATAGGCTTAATTTTGTTGTTTAGGGGTTCGTAATTGTAATTATCAACAACCCCGATAATGTTCAGGTTCCATTTTTTGTGGTTGAAAATTTCAGTTTCCAGATGATCTTCCAACGGCTTTTTTATTCCAAATTGATTTATGGCAGCTGAATTCAGTACTATCCCAAGCGAGTCTTTTGTGCGGCAGTTCAGAAAAGACCCTTTGCCCAATGTTAGCTGTAATGTCTGAAGGTAATCGCAGTCAACATAGTTAAGGGCTATCGGCAGTTTTATTGTTTTGTCGATACCTTTATGGGTATACATGTTTTTTATGTACTCTTTTCCCGGGATTGACGTTGCTGCGGTAATATCAATCACTCCTTTTAAATTTTTGGTGTTTTCTTTGAATTCGGGATAATGTTCTCTTATCGTCTGCGCCCGCTGTATTATCAGCAGGTTATCCTTGTTGAATCCGAGATCCGCATTCGATATGTAATTTATCTGATGCCATATGCCGGCAGTGAGTACAGAAAGAAACAGCACAACAAACACATTTCCGGCAATTATCATCCCTCTGATTACAAAACTGGTTTTACTGATCTTGTATCTGTCAGTGAAAATGAATACTGGATCTATCCTGCTGAAAAGTTTAGCAGGATATCCTCCTGAAATAATTCCGATAACGAAGGTTATGAGTATCACCCATCCAATATCGCTTAAACCCTGTATCTGGTGCAGATCCAGTTTTAGGTTAAAGATCTTGTTGAACGAAGGGATCATTAGCTCGGCCAATACCATACCCAGAACAGTAGCAATGCCTGAGATCATAAAAGCCTCGGTAAACGTTAGTAACGCAATGTGATACCGGTGGGCTCCCAGTGTTTTTCGAATAACGGCATCGCTTAATCGTTTCGATGGGTTTGCCGTGGTTATGTTGATGAAATTAATGCTTGTGATGATCAGGATGAAAATAACAATGGCGATGAATACAATGAGCCGGAACGGATTTGAGGTAGGTTCTGGCTCTGAATTCAGCTTTGAGTTCAGATGGATTGAACGTATTGGTTGAAAATGGAATAAGAAGGGATTTTTATCATCATTTTTGTTTGCTGAAACTTTGTTGCCCCGAATGTGCGTAGAAGTTTTGTTCAGATGCTCCTCAAGTAATCTAACGTCGGTTTCGGGCCTTAATTTAGCATAAGTGTAACATACGAGAAGTTTCCAGTTGTTTTCCCATTTTTTAATCATCTTTTCATTCATTCCCGGCATTTTTTTTATTGATGCCAGGGAGCCGATAAAATCAAAATGCAGGTGTGAAGCATCAGGCATGTCTTCACAAACGGCGATAATGTAATATTTGATATCTCCGCGATTTATGCTTTTACCTACAGGATTTGTGTCCCGGAAGTGCTTTTCTGCTACCGATGAAGTTATCACGACGTTAAACGGATCTTTCAGTTTATCGATGGAGCCTCTAATGATATTTAATCCGAATACATTGAAAAAAGATGTGTCGGAAAAAAAGAACTTTGTTTGATCAAGCGATTCGTTTTTATATTTTATTAGTTTATCCGCTCCGGGTATCAGCCTTGTTGTAGCTGTAACCTCTTGATAATTTTCAAGTACTTTACTAAGTATAAGAGGTGTCATTGCATCGTTCACGGCAACTGTTCTGCCTGTTGATTGCCCTCTGGTTGTGAGTCTGTAAATGTTTTTCGAATCCCTGATCCGGGTTTCGTAATTCAACTCATATTTAATTATCAACAGAATAATTATCGTTAAACCAAGACCTAATGCGAGTCCTGCAATATTCATAGCTGAATATAGCTTGTTTCTCATGAGTGACCTGGCTGCTGTTTTTATGTAATGTATGATATTCATTACCGTTACAGGCTTAGTTTGTCATCGGTTACTATGTGTCCGTCGAACATTCTTATGGTTCTGGGTGTTTGCTCCGAGATATAGGGAGAATGGGTAGCCAGCACAATGGTCATTCCCTCTTCGTTCAGTTTCGAAAAAACATTGAGAATGTTGTCCCTTGCTTTCGATTGCAGTTTCCCTGTTGGCTCATCGGCAAGGAGCAGTGATGGCGATGTGATAGAGGCTCTGAGAATTGCGGTCTTCTGTTGTTGTTCGTCATTCAGCTGCGATGGATATCTGTTTTTAAGGTGTATCATTTTATGTTTCAGCAGTGCCTGTTCAACCATTATCGTACGTACTTTACGCTTGAACTTCATGTATATCAATGGCAGTTCAATATTTTCGAAAACGGTCATCTCATCAAGCAGATATGCATCTTTGAAAATGTAACCGATATTGCCTTTTCTCAGTTTAGCCCTTTGGAAACCTGATTTTTTAGTTACGTCGATATCCAGGAAACGGAGCTCGCCCGATGTTGGTTTATCGATTAGCCCCAGAATGATCAGCAGAGTTGTTTTTCCACATCCCGACGGCCCTGCAATACTCACATACTCACCCTTTTTTATATTTATGTTTATGTTGCTTAGAACTGTTTTTGCGACTTCGTTCGTGTAAAATATCTTGATTATATTCTGGGTTTTTATCATTGTCTGAAAATTATCTCTTGTTCGTATTTGTTACAAGTCGTGTACGATATCGTACACCTATGGGCGTTTTTTATCTGTAAAAAATACCGGACTTGAAGCGTCGTTTAATGTTGTGAATTTTGTAACGTGCATCATCTCAGGTTATTCATGGTTTTATCTTTTGCTTTTTTGCATACTTATACCTTTTATGACATTTAATTTATTGCACTTATTGTGCCATTCCTGTTAATAGCTTATAATCAAGACTATTACATTAATGGCACTTTTTTTGGGGATAGAAACATGAACATTGCTTCAATTGAGGTAAAATCTACATTAAAATGTCGTTTTCACCGGAATATTATGAATGCTGTGTACGAAAACGAACAGCATTGAAATTTTTATTACATTTATAAATTACTTAAGATTATGGCACTGAAAAGGGGAAAAATACTGATAATTGACGACAATAAAGATATATTGTTTGCTTTAAGGCTTTTACTGAAAACAGTTGCCGAATCGGTGAAGACGACGACAAATCCTGAAGATATACCCGTACTAATGAGAAAGGAAAACTTCGATGTCATTCTTCTCGACATGAACTTTACCAAAGATGCTATCAGTGGTAAAGAGGGGTTTTATTGGCTGAAAAGGATACTGGAAACAGACCCAAATGCAGTTGTGCTTTTCATTACGGCATACGGTGATATTGAGAAATCAGTAAGAGCTATCAGGGCAGGGGCAACTGACTTTGTTTTGAAACCTTGGCAGAATGAAAAACTGCTCGCAACCATTTCATCAGCCTTGAAGCTAAGGCAGTCGAAAACCGAGGTTAAAGAATTAAAGAGTAAACAGAGGGAACTTAATACATTGATGGATCAGCCGTTTGCCGATTTTATCGGTGTTTCTACGGGTATGCAAAAGGTTTTTGAAACTATCAGAAAGGTGGCAAAAACAGATGCTAATGTTCTGATTCTTGGAGAAAACGGAACCGGTAAGGAGCTTGTTGCACGTGCACTGCACAGGGAGTCGTTGCGGAACAATGAGATATTTGTGAGTCTTGATCTTGGAGCAATTAGCGAGTCGTTGTTTGAGAGTGAGTTGTTCGGTCATGAGAAAGGCGCGTTTACTGATGCCAAAGTTAGCCGTCCCGGAAGATTTGAACTTGCTTCAGGCGGAACCGTTTTTCTTGACGAGATAGGAAATCTGTCAATGCCCCTTCAGTCGAAACTGCTTACCGTTCTTGAGCGGAGGGAGGTAACAAGAGTTGGCTCTAACAAACCTCGCCCTATCGATATCCGACTGATATCTGCCACGAATATGCCCTTAAAAAACATGGCAGTGGAAGGTAAGTTCAGGCAGGATTTGCTGTACCGTATCAATACTGTTGAGATCGAATTGCCGCCGTTGAGGGAGCGGGAAGAGGACATCCCTGTTCTCGCAGAGCATTTTATGGAGATCTATTCCAGAAAATATAAAAAGAGATATCGTAAACTGTCGCCGGCAGTCATTCGCAAACTTGCAGAATATACCTGGCCGGGTAATGTCAGAGAGTTTCAGCATGTGTTTGAACGGACAGTGATCATGAGCGACGGCCCGGTGTTGGAGGAAGAGGATTTCCATATTACAGCTCAGCCTTCAGCATCGTCCGAAGACATGGAATTGAATACTTACAATTTGGAAGAGATTGAAAAGACGATTATTGAAAGGGTATTGCGCAGGCACCGTGGAAATGTATCGAAAGCTGCTGCCGACCTTGGGCTGACGCGCACTTCATTATATAGAAGACTGGAAAAGCATGGTTTATAAAGATTTCAGGTTCAATGTTTTTGTACGTGTATTGCTTATGGCAGGAACAGTATTCCTGTTCTTTTATCTGTTCTACAATACGGGGTTTGTGATCACTTTAACACTGACGGGGATCTTAGCTCTTATTCAGGTATGGGCACTTATCCATTATGTTGATCGTACCAACAGGGTGCTAAACAGTTTTCTTGAATCTATCAGATACTCTGATTTCTCACGCGCTTTTCATGTTGATGACAGCAGCTCTTCGTTCGGAAAACTTAAACAGTCATTTAATGAGGTGATCAAAAATTTCCAGGATGTCAAAGCGGAGAAGGAAGAGAGCTATTTTTATCTTCAGACTGTGATTCAGCATATCGGTATTGCCCTGATAGCCTACCGAAAGGATGGTACGGTAGAGATGATCAACAATGCTACAAAGAAACTCTTTCAGGTAAACAGTCTTAACAATGTATCGGAACTAAAAAAGGTCAGTCCGGCGTTAACGGAGAAACTGTTATCGATAAAACATGGTGAGAATACATTACTTCGGATACAGGATAAGGATGATATTTTGCAGCTGGCCATTTACGCTACCGAATTTACGATACATAACAGGACTATCATACTTACATCGATAAAAAACATTCAGGAAGAGCTGGAGGAGAAGGAGATGGAATCGTGGCAGAAGTTGATACGTGTACTGACCCATGAGATTATGAACTCAATAACTCCAATTTCTTCGTTGTCGTCAACCGTTACTCTCATAATCGATGATCTGAAGCAGAGCCTTAATGAGAAAAATGCCGACGAGGATATTCTTGATTCGGTAGAGGATGTAGAGAGCGCATTCCGTACCATCCACAAACGAACTGACGGCCTTCTGCATTTTGTAAATACCTACCGTAACCTAACAACAGTTCCAAGGCCGCAGTTAACGATCTTTTCGGTCAGGGAACTTTACGGCAACATAAAAGGGCTGCATGAGGAGCAGCTTAACGGAAGTAACATAAAATGCGAAATTGATGTTCACCCTGAAACGCTTGAACTAACGGCAGATGAAAAACTTATAGAACAGGTGTTGATCAATCTGTTAAAGAATGCTATGCAGTCGTTGGCAGGTAAAGACAGTGCGAAAATAATTTTAAAAGGCTTTATCAACAAAAGAGGACGGGTAACCTTGCAGGTCATCGACAACGGAGCAGGTATCCTGCCTGATGTGATGGATAAGATTTTCATTCCGTTCTTTACCACAAAAGCCGACGGATCGGGGATTGGCCTCAGCCTGTCGAAACAGATAATGCGCAAGCATGGAGGTAGCCTGAGTGCTTATTCCGACCCGAATAAAGAAACGATATTTACATTAACTTTTTGATGATTGCCAAAACAAAAAAAGCCCCGAAAGGGGCTTTTTTTATATGCTATTTTTATTGATCAGTTGCTTTTTTCCAAACTGTGCAGTCTGTTGAACATCACAGCAAGATGAGCATAAAGTGATGTGTTCTGAACAACAATGTTATCAGGTACTCTCAGTATTACAGGCGTGAAATTCCAGATAGCCTTTATCCCGGCTTCTATCATATTCTCGGCAGTTTCCTGTGCAACCTCAACGGGAACGGTAAGTATACCTATTTTTATGTCAGGTCTGTAGAGTCCAGGGAACTCATCTACATGGTGCACTTCCACACCATCGTACGATTTTCCTATTACTTCAGGATTAATGTCGAAGGCCGCAGTTATGTTCAGGCCGAACTGCTTGAGCCCGAAATCACGTATCAGTGCGGTACCGAGACTACCTACTCCGAAAAGAAAGGCCTCATCCAACATTTTGAAACCAAGGAAATCTTCAAGTTCTTCTATTAAAGGGTCAATCTCATAACCAACACGTGTTTTACCTGCAATCCTGGTGTACGACAGGTCCTTGGTTACCTGTGTGGGATCAATATCCATTATATTGGCAATGCGAGGCGATGAGATATATCTCAACCCTTCTTTTTTTGCTACCTTAAGTTGTGCAAGATAGCATGGCATACGACGAAGAGCCGGTTCAGGAACGATACGATTCTTCTTTTTATTTTCTTTTCCCATAATATGATATTGAAAATCTTTACTACAAATATAAAAAATATGCCTGAAATAAAGAAATTTATCAATAAATGATGATTGTATATTTGCATATACGAAAAAAGGAAGGTTAAAGTTACCTTCCTTTGTGGGCGATGAGGGAGTCGAACCCCCGACCCCTTGGGTGTAAACCAAGTGCTCTGAACCAACTGAGCTAATCGCCCTTGAATTTGTAGTATTGTAAAGCTTGTTGTGGGCGATGAGGGAGTCGAACCCCCGACCCCTTGGGTGTAAACCAAGTGCTCTGAACCAACTGAGCTAATCGCCCTTATTCAATACCAAAAATTCGTTTTTACATCTTAACATTTCCGATGTAAAGGGGGTTGCTTTTCAAAAGCGTGTGCAAATATAGAACTCTTTTTTATTCTGCCCAAAAAAATAAAATATTTTTAGATGATATCTGCTACTATAAAAGTGCTACCTCCAATGAAAATCAGGTCGTTAGGTGTTGCATTTTTTTTGGCTTCATTAAGTGATGTTTTTACATCGGGATAATGTTTCCCTTTCAGGCCAAATTTTTGGGCCTTTTCGTACAGTATCCTTTCATCAAGACTTCTAGGAATTGAAGCCCGTGTAAAATAGTAGACAGCATCTTTGGGCAGCATCTTCAGTACTGCTGTTATGTCTTTGTCGTTTACCATCCCCCATATCATGTGTAAATTTTGGTAAGGCGTATTCCTTAGCTGTTCCACTATCTCTCTAACACCCGCTCCGTTGTGTCCTGTATCGCAAATAATTCTCGGGTTGTGACCGATGATCTGCCATCGGCCCAACAGACCGGTTTCCTCCTGTACATTTTCCAGTCCTCTGTAGATATCCTCTTTCTCAACCTTGTATCCTTTTGTCTTTAAAGCCTCAGTTGTCGCAAGAACAGTTACGGTGTTCTTTTTCTGATACCATCCTGATAATGAAACTTTCAGGCCTTTGTGCTTAACTTCATCACCCGAGTAAACCTGCATAATCTGTTTGTTGTCGTGCGAGAACGCAGAGAACGGTATGCGGTACAGCTTATCCGCCTGAATTAACGGGGCATTCTTCTCTTTGGCCCTTTCCCTGAAAACTTCAATTGTCTCCGGATCTGTTTCTCCTATGACAACAGGGATGTTTTGTTTGATGATCCCTGCTTTCTCTTTTGCGATGAGGGCTTTTGTGTTACCGAGAAATTGAGTGTGGTCGAGGCCTATGTTGGTTATTACCGATATCTCAGGGGTGATTATGTTGGTTGAATCAAGCCGTCCTCCCATCCCTACTTCTATCACAGCAATATCAACTTTTGCTTTTCTGAAGTACTCGAAAGCCATGGCAGCGGTCATTTCAAAAAAAGAAGGCTTTAACTTCTCGATAATATTCTTGTTTTCTTCTACAAAAGAAACAACTTCGGCTTCAGGTATCTTTTGGCCGTTAACTTTTATTCTCTCCCTGAAATCTTTCAGGTGGGGCGATGTATAAAGTCCGGTTTTGTAACCGGCCTGCATGAGTATGGAAGCCAGCATGTGCGAAACACTGCCTTTCCCGTTAGTCCCGGCAATATGAATGGTTTTGTAATGCGTATGCGGATGATCGAAATACTTATCGAGTTCGAGGGTAGTGTTAAGGTTGGCTTTGTATGCTGATTTGCCCTGACGCTGGTACATCGGCAGCTGTTCGAACAGGAACTTTGTTGTTTCTTCGTAAGTCATTCTGCTATTTTGAATGATAATTAATGTAATTTAAACAGGGGGTAAAGTTAAATAATTTAAATATGTGATTGAAAGAATGGGTAAGGAGTATAACCTGTTATTTTAATTGTTAAATTTAAGTAACCAAAAACTATTAGTTATGGCTAAAAAGATATTTATACTTGATACCAATGTGTTGCTTCACGATCATAAGTGTATCTACAATATGGAAGATAATGACATTATCATTCCCATAGTGGTTCTTGAAGAACTTGATAAATTTAAAAAGGGGAACGATCTGATAAATTATCAGGCAAGGGAGTTCGTTCGTGAACTTGATCGTCTTGCAGGTGAAAAGCTGTTCAGCGATGGTGTACCTCTCGGTTCCGGTAAAGGAAAGTTGTTTGTGGCAACCGGTAAGCCGATCCCTGAAGTGATGAAGGAGTCATTCTCGGAGATGAATGCCGATCATAGGATACTGGCTATTTCTTTGTTTGTAAAAGAGAAGTTCCCGAAGCGTAAAGTAATTCTGATAACCAAGGACTTGAACCTTAGGATGAAAGCAAAATCCCTCGGACTTTTGTCGCAGGATTACGAGTCGGATAAGGTGAAGAATCTCGATATTCTTTACAAAGGAGTTGAGATATACGAAGATTTTGACCAGGAGTTCATCGCATTGTTGTATGAGAAGAAAACCATTCCGAGGGATAAATTCCCGGTCGATGTGGATATGCCGGCTAATCAGTATTTTGTTCTACGTAACGGCAACCAGAGTATTCTCGCTTACTACGATCCGTTCAACGACCTGATACATCGTGTTGAGAAGCATAGCGCATTCGGCATTGAGCCGAGGAATGCGGAGCAGACATTTTCGCTGCATGCCTTACTGAACCCTGAGATCAAACTGGTATCTCTTACTGGAAAGGCCGGTACTGGAAAAACACTGCTTGCCCTTGCCTCAGCACTTCAGCAGCATGACGATTACAATCAGATACTTCTGGCAAGGCCGATAGTTCCGCTCGCTAACCGCGATCTTGGTTTCCTTCCTGGAGATGTTAAGGAGAAGATTGGCCCGTACATGCAGCCGCTTTTCGATAATCTTGGAGTGATAAAGAGCAGGTTCAAGTCACAGGGGAAAGAGAATTTTATGATCGATGAGATGCTGCGTAACGAACAGCTTGTGATAACTCCGCTGGCATACATCAGGGGACGAAGCCTTTCAGATTCATTTTTCATTATCGATGAGGCACAAAACCTGACGCCGCATGAGGTGAAAACTATCATCACACGAGCGGGCGAAGGAACCAAAATGGTGTTTACGGGCGACATTGAACAGATCGACAGTCCTTATCTCGACATGCAGTCGAACGGACTTGCGTACCTTACCGATAAGATGAAAGGTCAGGACCTGTTTGCGCATGTAAACCTTGTTAAAGGGGAGAGGAGCTATCTGGCCGAGCTGGCTTCACACATTCTTTGATGATCCGTTCGAATGTTTAACCCGCAAATTGCTTATTCTTGATCATCGCGGCCCTGAAGGGAGCAAGGATGATCAATTCGCTCCCTTTAGGGGCGGGGTAAACTAATTGATTTGTGTTACTGACAGGTATTCGGATATACTTAATAATTAGAACAAATGTGCTGCCCCGCCGGAGATCAAAGCCCGGCGGGGTTGACGTATAATGAAATTTTAAGGAAACACGATGAAAGCATTAACAACCATAGTACTGCTTATTCTTTCAAATACATTTATGACGATTGCCTGGTACGGCCACCTGAAATTTGCCGAAATGAAATGGTTCGACAAACTGGGGCTGTTCTCCATCATACTTATCAGCTGGTCGATAGCACTTTTCGAGTACATGTTCCAGGTGCCGGCCAACAGGATAGGGTTCAAGGATAACGGCGGGCCTTTTACTCTGGTTCAGCTGAAGGTTATACAGGAGGTAATAACCTTGTTAGTGTTCAGTGTGTTTACCCTTGTTGCTTTTAAACATCAAACCATAAAATGGAACCATCTCGTGGCTTTTGTTTTCATCATTTTGGCTGTTTACTTTATGTTTAAGGAGTGAGGGAGGTTTATTCAC
>Ga0256827_10000793_pt1 | contig 20006 bp, 19 predicted proteins | sample CV84metaG_FD_185977 | JGI IMG/M metagenome (GOLD analysis project Ga0256827, IMG submission 185977) | Hydrothermal vent microbial communities from East Pacific Rise, Pacific Ocean - CV84 | ecosystem: Environmental > Aquatic > Marine > Hydrothermal vents | place: Pacific Ocean: East Pacific Rise... | reverse complement strand
CCTAAAAAAGCGAATACTCCTCTTTAATCTTAGGCAACATAGACTTATCAAGAGCATAGATAAAGGCATAGTTGAAGTAGGCATTTTTTAAAATATCTCTTGCCTCATCTATATCATTGTACCAGTTTGGTCTGTCTACTCCGTCTACTTTTGTTTTTGGTGGAGTCATTACAATTGTTTTTACCCATGCACCGTTATATCTTACATACTCTCTTGCCTTGTAGACATCTTGTAGGTTATCGGTAAATATAGCTACCTTGTCACTCTTACTAGGGTTCATAATATTTAGAGAGCCATCAATGAAAACAGGAACAAAATGTTTGGTATATCTCACTCTATCCAAATCATACGGTAGGTGATGTAAGTCACAGAACTCAACTACACGTTTTAGAAAGTCAACGTGAAATGGGGTGATATCTTTCTCTTGATATATATAGTTGTTAATTTTAAAAGTGGTCTTAAAGAGCGTATCACTAATAATCTCACAACTCGCCTCTTTGTTCAAGATAGCGACATCTGGTTTTATCATCTTCATTAGTTCAACATTAGTACCAATAAACATCTTTGCACTAGAGTTCAAAATCTTCTCAAACATCTTTCGCCAATCGTTAGGCAAAATATCCAAATTATTTTTTTGAGTCACTATCATCTTCAAAAAAGACAACTCATGTTCAGTAAAGAGATAAAAGTTAGCCTCTCTTGAAATTAATACATAACGAATAAGTTTAAATGCAGCTATTTGAATATCTTTTACTTGTATCCAAGCCACTTCACTATCTGTTATCTTTATCGCATGGTCAGAGAATATAATGGCATAAGCACCATTATCAAGTGCTGTTGCAATATCCTCATTGCTATCTGATATAAATAGGTCTCCCTCCTCTACTTTTGAAGGATAGACTGTAACTGAATTAATTGCAGTTATTGTTGGCTCAGAGATAATATTCCCAGATGTTAAGTTTAATAAATCTTCTATTTTCATTACTACCCTAGCTTATCGGTGTACCGATGGTTTTTGGTTTTTCTGGTCGAATTAGAGATAGACCATCTTTATCTTTGGCAGCTAGTAGCATACCCTCACTCTTCATTCCCATAAGTTTAGCAGGTTTGAGGTTTGCAACAACACAAGCTTGTGTTCCTACCAAATCATCAGGGCTATACCACTCTTTGATTCCTGCTACAACTTGTCTTGGATTCTCTTCACCTATATCAACTTGAAGGAGTAGAAGCTTTTTACTCTTTGGAACTTCCTCTGCACTAACAATAGTACCAATCTTTAGAGAGGTTTCAAAAAACTTATCAATTCCTATAAGAGCAATTCCATCTGCTTTTTTATCCTCTTTTTTCTCTTTTTTTGGCTCTATTTTAGGCTCTTCTTCTTTTTTCTTCTCTTCTAAGAGTTGCTCCTCTATTCTTGGAAACAGTGGCTCTCTTTTTGCTGTTACAAATGGCTCTAGCATCTCACCCTTACGGATAATTTGCTCAAAACTCTCTGGTGTAATCTCAAAACCTAGTGCATTACAGACTATATTTGTAGTCTTTGGCATTACAGCATGAAGCATCAGTGAGACTTTGGCAAGAATAGTAGCTATAAGCCCATTTAGTGCCATTGTCTCTTCTGTTTTACCCTCTTTTATCATTGTCCAAGGCTGATATCTATCAATAGCTCGATTTGCTACTGTTAACGGTCTCCATAACTCTTCAAGATATTTATGAAGTTGAAGCTCAAATATCATAGGCTCTAGCTTGTCAAGTGAGGCTTGAACCTCATCTAACTCTGCTTGATAATATTTTGAGACCAAATCAGACTCAACACGTCCCTCAAAATACTTTCCACTCATACCTATTAAACGATTGAGCAGATTTCCAAGGTCATTACCAAGGTCAGAGTTAATTCTGTCTATAAGTGCTGTTTGAGAGAAATCACCATCTCCACCAAAAGGAACTTCACGAAGCATAAAGTATCTAAAGTTCTCTATTCCATAAGCATCAGCTACCTCTTTAGGGTTAACCACATTTCCTTTTGATTTAGACATCTTCTCACCATTTCTAGTCCACCATCCATGCGCTCCAATATGTTTAGGAAGAGGTAAATCTAAACTCATTAGAAATGCTGGCCAGTAGATAGCATGAAATCTCAAAATATCTTTACCAATAAGGTGAACTCTAGCTGGATAGAAATCCATATTCTCCTCATCTCCACCATAACCAAGAGCAGTTACATAGTTCATAAGAGCATCAAGCCAAACATACATAACGTGTTTTGGGTCATTAAAGCTCTCTGGAAGTTTTACACCCCAATCAAAACTAGTTCTAGTAATAGATAAATCATTAAGACCACCCTCTACAAAACGGATAACCTCATTTCTTTTACTTTTAGGAAGAATACAATTAGGGTTATCTCTGTACCAAGCAAGTAATCTATCTTCATAGTCAGAGAGTTTAAAAAAGTAGCTCTCCTCCTCTACAATAGAGGTACTTCTGCCACAATCAGGACAAAACTCATCATCAACTAGCTGAATAGCAGAGAAGAAGCTCTCACAAGGGATACAGTAGTGACCTTGATATGTATCTTTGTATATATCACCATTCTCATACATAGTTGAGAATGCTTTTTGAACACCTTTTTTATGCTCTTCATCTGTAGTTCTAATAAACTTATCATACGAGATATCAAAATCATCCCATAAATTTTTAAAAGTTGCAGAGATTTCATCAACATAAGCTTTGGTATCTTTACCCCTCTTCTTAGCAGACTCTTCAATCTTCTGACCATGCTCATCAGTACCTGTTAAAAAGAAGGTATCGTGACCAATAAGACGGGCATAACGTGCAATGGTATCTGCAATAATCGTAGTATAAGCGTGTCCAATATGGGCAACATCATTTACATAATAGATAGGGGTAGTAATATAGGATGATTTGTGACAAGATGACATAATAGTAGTTCCTTAAACAAATGAGTTTAGATTTTAATTTTGAGATTCTAGCGTAATAATGCTTGAATTCCTAATTTTAACAGATATCTACTTCAACTTATTACGAATATCATACATATCCCAATAGATATTGACAGCCTCCTCTAGCTCTTTGTCACTAAGTTCTGTCTTGGATTTTACTCCAAAACGGTCAAGAAAGAGGTCAGACATAGTAGAGGATACCTCATCAGGTTCACGAAGAAATGATTTAAGAGACTCCTTAAAGGTCATCTCTCCACTATAAACTTTTAGATAAGACATAAACATCCTCTCTAAAGATGAAGGAAGATACTCATGACAAGGAACACATTTTTTTACAAAGATATTATCCTTTTTTGTCTCTATTTTAGAGTTAGAGAATAGTGATGTAGAGAGTAAAAATAGCAATAGTAATTTTTTAATCATTTTTATCTTCCTTTTTATATCAATGTCAAAGCAGAAATCAATCCAATAGCTCCACCAAGAACACCTCCCCATACAACTAACCATCCTAGATGTGTATGGATAAGTTGATGAACTAAATCATTTACCATCTTGGGAGTTAACTCCTCTAATCTTTTGGTAATAAGATTATCAATAGTAGCAAAAATTTCATCATTAAATGTGGACTGCTCCAAATGATGGTTCATTTGAGCTTTAAAAGTCTCAGATGAGACAATCCCAACAACGGCTGATTTTAGTTTTTTAGCAAATGGCTCTTTTAATCCATCAAGTGCTTTCTCACCACCAAAAAGAGATAATGCATCTCCTAATCTTGACTCCATAACACTCTGTTTTAGTGCCACAAAAGCAGGTGAGAAATCAGCAGACTCTACTAACGGAGCTAATTCTATCTTTTTCTCTTCATTCTGAAAAAAATTTAACAGTTGCTCTTTTGTAAAAAATTGAGTCATTATCATATTTTTAATAGAAGCCTTGAATAATTCAAAATTTTTCTCAATTACTCCTGAACCATATAATAGTGGTACTTTATTGAAAAGCATATGAATAGCAAGTTGATTTGTAATTGCACCAGATAGTGCAAAAAGTCCTGTCATTAACAGTGGGGTTGCATATGGTTCAGGTGCAGATATAGAGATACCTATAAAGCTCATACTAACCATATCTGTAATAGTCGATTTTGATAATTTCATATTATAATTCCAATATCTTTTCTTTTAATTTTTCAACACTATGGACAACATTATTTTCATGCTCTGAAAACCCCCAACTAACCATAATATAATCTATATTTGCACTCTTTGATGCAAGTTTATCTCTCTCTCCATCTCCTACAAAAATAGCATCACTACTTTTGATATTTGACTCTTCTAAAATCTTATATAACATATCTGGATATGGTTTGCCATTATCCACATCATCCGAACAAGCAATAGTAGAAAATAGCTTGACAATATTTAGATAGGAGAGAGATTGCATAGCAGAGAGACGATAGGCATTAGTAGCAACAGCTAAAATATACCCTTTTTCTATCAACTCTTCTAAAAACCTCTCTATACCATCATATAAGCGAATCTCCTTTTCATGGTTTTGACTATAATAATCAGCAAACCACTGCTCATGCTCTTTTGTAAAAACCTCAGTCTCATAAAAATATAGAGCAGGGTTTAAATTAGCTTCATTTACCTTACCTAAAATATGTGACTCATCCATCTTTTCAAGACCCAACTTTTGGCGTACATGATTAATAGCTCTCACAATAGTCAAAGAGCTATCTATCAGCGTACCATCCATATCAAATATAACTAATCTCTTCATCTATGAGACTGTTCCTATATCTTGGGCAAATTTAACATTTTGATTGATAGTAAGTTTTGGAGTATAGCAACCTTTTGGAGAGAATAGTAGAATAGTTGAACCCATCTCAAACCAGCCAAAAAGTTCACCTTTTTCTAGCGTTAAATCATTATATTTATAGTGTTTAGGCTCTCTAATATCAGAGTTTGTATTGACACTATCCTCAAAAGTAACTATCATCTTACCTACATTTAATGCACCTACAAGTACCATTACAAAGGTTTCATCATTTTTATCTTTTCCCTCTATAACTACTCTCTCATTCTCTATAAAAAGCTCTTTTTTATTTCTTAGAAGAGGAAAATTTACAGGATACAGTTTCCCTGGAATATGAGTAAGTGAAGTTATCTTTAGCTTTTGTGGTGAATGATATCGGTGATAATCTTTTGGAGATAGGTAAAAGTTTGCAAACTGACCACCATCTACATCCATAGAGGCTTTTTTATGGTACTCCCCAAAAAGCTTTTCGATACTATACTCCATACCTTTTATCTGATACGCTTTACCATCTACTATTTCGCCAAAATCAGATATCAAAGCATCAACAGGAGATATCATAATATTATCACCCTCTGTTATCTCTGGGTAATTTTGTTTAATAGCTCTAGTAAATAGCTTATTTAGTGTTTTATACTCTGATGGATTTTGAAAATTTGTCATATCTAGTTTCATTAGTTTCACATAACCATGATTTATTACCTTTTGAATAGGTTTTGGAAAAGCTTTTGATGCAAATGCACCAAAGCCATTGGAGATTATAGATGTGTAGTGTTTTTTCATATATTTTTCATGTTCCTTTATTTGTTGTTTGTATACTCTAATGCCTCTTCCATAAGGGCAATGTGGTAATTCTCTTGATTATTAATAAATGTAAAGAATGAAGCAAAATGCTCTGAACTATCAGATACAGCTTGTGCTAATTTTTTGCACTCCTCTTTTGCTCCCTTCTCCTCTTCGATTCCATCTTTTAAGAACTGACCTAAATTATCAAATTTATAAATCTCCTCCATCAAGCTTCTAGGAACAGAGAGGATTCCCATATCTGCCATCATCTGACCAAAACTTCTAAGGTGAAAAAATGATTCATCTATTAAAATCTGAAAGATACGATTTAAAAAAGCATCAGTACTATTTGCTTTTGAGTAGTTGTATACTAAAATAAGCTCATACTCTTTGTAAATCTCCTCAAATAGAAAAACAGTCAAAGCATCTCTAGCAGTAGTAGTAAGTTCAACATTTGGATACTCTCTATTGCTATCAAAAGAACTCTCTACCTCCTCTTCTGGAAACTTTTCTAAAACAGATGTTATATAAGTTAGGTCACTCTTCATTCTAAAGGTGATATGCTCATCTTTACAGCTATCTAATTTACTCTCTATAGATTTTATTCTTCTAATAAGGTCATTTATCATTACTGATATATGAGTTACTTTAATAGGAACTTGGTTGATATCATAAGTATAAGAGATATCTTGCTTTATAAAATCATTCTCTATCCATGTTAAATGTTTAAACATAATATTTGAAAACTCATAAAGCTCTTGTCTACTTGAAGTTTGTGACATAAATCCTGTAAACTGTGTAGCTAACCATAATTCATGTATCTCTTTAAATAAAACTTTCATCTAATTCTCCTCTTTTGGTGTACAATCTGTATTGATATGATAACTTATTACAGGAAAATCAGCATCTTTCTTACGCTCTGCATAGGTATCAATAGCTGCTTTTAATGCAAGTGCTACCATCTCTGAACAGGCTGCATCTTCTGGTGGGATATTATCTAACATCCCAATAGTGATAGAGACAAGCTCTTCTGCTCTTGAAAAAGTGATACCTTTTGCCTCTGAAGTGATAATCGAACCTGCTACAATAGTTGTGCTACAACCTATTGCCTGAAAATTTATATCCTCTATAAATGGCTCTCCATCAAATTTCTCTTTATTCTCAACAACCTTTAGATAAATAGCAACTTTTTCACCATTATTTGGATTTTTTCCCATACCCATTGCATTATTATCGGGTAAGTTACCATAGTTTTGTGGATTCATCATATGCTCTATGAGATGTTCTTCTCCATTCATATCTGACCTTATTTATTAAATTTAATCTTGCATTATAGCGTTTTGTATTTTTATTTTGTTTTATATTTAAAAAAAAGTTTTAAAATCTTTTAATTTAGGTATTTATCATAAAAGTTTTTTGTGAAAACTAGATATACTACGCTAAAAAATATAACAGAATATATCTTTTATACGAGGCTTATTATAATGAACAAAATATTAATGCTCTTTTTTATGACTTTTTTAGTTTTACTAAATGCTGAAGAGGTAGATATTACAGCTGACCATTTTCATGCAGATGACCTTACAAAAGTAGCTTACTTTGATGGAAATGCTCATATCGAACAGGGACAAAACATATTCTCTGCTTCACAGGTAATTGTCTATTTTAATAAAAAGAAAAAAGCAACAAAATATGAGGCAAACGGTGGAGTGATGTTTGATTTAATCGAGAATGGCATACATTATAGAGGACAATCTGGTAAGATAGTATACTCTCCAAATAGCTCTATGTACTACTTTTCAGGTGATGTAGTATTAGAGGATTTGACAAACAATAGAAAAATATCAGCAGAGGTGATATCTTTGGACTTAGTTACAGGACTTGCTGATATCAAAGGAACTAATAATAAACCTGTACACTTTAGATTTGAAATTGAGGATAGAGAATAATGACACCACGAATAATAAACGCAGATTTTATGAAATCGGCACAAGCACTTGGAGACTCTGTTGATGATACAATTAGTGAAGTTGTTTTTTTAGGTCGCTCAAATGTTGGAAAAAGCTCTACAATAAATGGACTAACCTCTCGAAAAAATTTAGCAAAGAGTTCAGCTACACCTGGAAAAACACAGCTTATTAACTTTTTTGATATACGTTATCGTTATGATGAGAAAGATTGGAATATTCGTTTTGTAGATTTGCCAGGATTTGGATATGCCAAAGTCTCAAAAGATTTAAAAAGTGTATGGCAGAAGAACTTAGTAGAGTTTATCAAACATCGTGTCTCTATTCGTGTTTTTATTCACCTACGAGATGCTCGTCATCCAAATGCACAGATAGACCAAGATGTAGAGAAGTATGTTTCAGAGTTTAAAAGAGGAGACCAACTATATTTAGAAGTTTTTACTAAAATAGACAAACTAAATATGAAAGAGAAAACTGCACTAAAAAAGAAGTTTCCTAATTGTATTACACTAAGTAACTCAAAACGTCATGGTTATGAGAGAGTTCATCAAAGAATATTTGAACATATTTTTGGGATTACCCAATGGTCAAATTAGTCAAAGCAAAACTCTCTGATATCCCACAAATGCAAAAGCTTGTATCACAAGATGTCAAAGATGGAATTATTTTAAAAAGAAGTGAAGATGAAGTATCAACCAATATACGTTCTTATGTTTTAGCAAAAGATGGAGATAGAGTAGTGGGTTATACCGCTCTACATATACACTCACTACGTCTAGCAGAGATACGAAGTTTAATAGTAGATTCATCTTATCGTGGTCAAAATATTGGAAAAGAGATAATCCTTTTTGCACTAGATGAGGCTAAAAGTTTAGGAGTTCAAGAGGATGTATTGGTATTAACATATCTACCCAATTTTTTTATTAAATTAGGTTTTGTTGAAATTTCAAAAGAGAGTATTCCAGAACATAAAATATGGACTGATTGTATTAAGTGCATTCATTTTCCTATATGTAATGAGATTTCATTAGTTTATAAGTTAGGTTTGTAGATGGCTAGAAATAGGTTTGAAAGAGATAAAAATTTAAAAATTTTAAAGTGGTTACCAATAGTTAGTTTTGCTATTTTTTACCCCATACTTACATCTATCTACTCTATTTTACCACCACTAATTGGTATAGTAGGACTATTTATAATATTTAATATAGATAAAAATAAATTAAACTCTTTTTTTGGAGTATTATATTTGATTAATCTGGACTTTAATGCGTCTCTACCTCTACTTCTATCATTATTGGTAATAGTACTAATCTATATACTCATCTATCCATCAGCAAGAGTTATAATAAATTGTAAAAAGTGTCTATTTATATTCTTAGTTACATTTATTGATATCTTCTACTATACTTCTCTATTTATATATGATATGGTCTTCTCTCTTAATACAATTACTGCTGATATAACTTTGGTATTTTATATTATAATTGATTTAGTTATAGGACTTTTATTATGAGATTTACTATTATAATATTTATTTTTACTCTCTTTTGGATTATGCTAATAACTAGAATTTATCAAATTAGCGTACAATCTGAAACATACTATGATAGACTAGCACAAAACAATATCTCCAGAAAATATTTTATTAAACCTATTCGTGGTGAAATTTTAGATAGAAAGGGGTTACTTTTAGCTGTTAATAAAATAGGATTTTCTATTAAGATAGCACCTCATTTAAAAAGACATATTGAAGATTTAAATCGAACTATAGATAGTATTGTCAAAGAGTTTCCTGACCAAAATAAGACAAAAATTTTAAAAAAATATATGAAAAAAGATTCACCTTACAACCATAGATTTATTAAGATTATTGATTTTATATCAAGAGAAGATATGATTGGTGCTTATCCTAAATTGACATTTAATAAGCTTTTAAAAATTGAGGATGAGACCAAACGATACTATCCTGCTGGTAGTTTAGCAACACATATTGTAGGATATGTAGGACGCTCTAATAAACATGATAATGAAAAAGACAATGTAGTCGATAAGGTAGGAGTTGTAGGAAGAACTGGATTGGAAAAACAATATAATAAAGTTTTACAAGGTGAGCTTGGTTATAGATTAGTAAAGGTTAGTGCTACAAATAAAGAGGTAGCAGAGATGCAGAAAAAAGAGCCTAAAGAGGATATGAACTTAGACCTCAATATTGATTTAAGATTACAAAAAAAGATAAATGAACTATTTAAAGAGCAATCTGGAATTGCTGTTGTAATGCATGTTAATGGGGATATTTTAGCCGCAGTCTCTTACCCATCATATGACCCTAACCTTTTTGTAGGTGGAATATCATCAAAAGATTGGAAAGCTTTGATAACTGATTTTAACCATCCATTTACCAATAAAATTGTATCTGGTCGTTACCCTCCTGGTTCTGCTATCAAAATGGGAATGGCACTAGCATTTGCACAGTCGGGAAAGACATCTATGGATAGAAGTGAATACTGTAAAGGCTATATCAAAATTGGTAAAAATGGTCACAAGTTTAGATGTTGGTCTAAACATGGTCATGGAACTGTACCTCTAAGAAAAGCAATTAGAGAGAGTTGTGATGTTTTTTTCTATAATAAGAGTCTCCAAGTAGGTATAAATGAGATGTCTAAGCACTTAAATGATTACGGACTGGGAGTTAAAACAGGAATTGACTTACCTGGAGAGAAATCAGGAGTTATCCCAAATAAAGCTTGGAAGATGAGACGATATGGGAAAGCTTGGTTTTTAGGTGAGACAGTTATTGCTGCTATTGGACAGGGGTATGACTTGGTAACTCCTATTCAGATTGCACGTTATACAGCATTTTTAGCAACAGGAAAGCTTCCTACCCCACATCTTGTACATAAAATAGCAGGAGAGATAGTTAGCCCTAAATATAAAGAGGCAAAACATAGTGAACACTATCTAGCTATTATTCGTAAGGGTATGTATGATGTTTGTAACTCTGCTCATGGAACTGCTAGAAGAGCTATGTCACGACTGCCTATTAAGGTAGCAGGAAAAACAGGAACTTCACAAGTTGTCTCTATTCCACAAGGTGAAAAAAGAAGAATGCGAGAGTCTCAACTGGACTACTATAGACGTTCTCATGCTTGGTTAACAACTTATGCTCCATATAAAAATCCTAAATATGTAGTCTCTATTTTGGTAGAACACGGTGGTCATGGAGGAAGTACAGCAGGTCCAATCGCAGCTGAGATTTATAAATGGATGTTCAAAGAGGGCTACTTTAAAGATGATGTTTTAGCTAGAGAATTTGAGCAATAGCAATTAATAAAAATATCATTATTGTAAATAAATATCAAAAAAGATATAATACAAAAAAGATAAGGGAATAAAATGCGAGAATTTTTAGCCAAAGCCAAAGCATCTATGCCAATTGTAGCAACGCTTGATGGTAAAACAAAAAGTAGGATACTTAATGAAATGGCCGATGCTTTAATAGGAAATAGCTCATATATTGTTAAAGAAAACAACAAAGATATGGAAGAGGGAAAGAGAAACAAACTAGAGGATTCTCTTCTTGATAGGCTACTACTTGATGCCAAGCGACTAGAGGGAGTTGCACAATCATTAAGAGATATAGCCTCTCTAAAAGAGCCTGTTGGGCGTATTCTTGATGGATGGGTTCAAGAGGACAATATTAGAATTGAAAAGGTATCTGTACCAATTGGAGTGATAGGGGTCATATATGAGTCTCGTCCAAATGTCACCTCTGATGTAGCAGGATTATGTTTTAAAAGTGGAAATGTTGCTATTTTAAAAGGTGGAAAAGAGGCAGAGTTCTCAAATCAAGCCATAGCTAAAGTGCTACAGAAAGTTCTACTAAAAAACAACTTACCAAAAGAGCTTATCTCACTGTTACCAGACTCATCACGAGAGGGTGTGGCAAAACTTATACTAGAAGATGAGTATGTTGACCTAATCGTACCAAGAGGTGGAGAGGCTCTAATTAAATTTATCTCAAAAAACTCCTCTGTGCCTGTAGTTAAACATGATAAAGGTCTCTGCCATACATATATACACAGAGATGCAAGTCAGCAAAAAGCTTTAAATATTGCTCTAAATGCAAAATGTCATAGACCTGGTGTGTGTAATGCAATGGAGACTCTAATTATAGATAGACATATAGCTAAAATCATACTTCCAGGACTATATAAAGCATTTGTGGATGCAGGAACAAAGATTAAAGGTTGTGCTGTAACTAGAGAGTTTATATTTGTTGACCAAACAACAGATGAGGATTACCATACAGAGTATCTTGCTAATATATTAAATATCAAAGTTGTTGAGGGTATTAATGAGGCTATTGCACATATTGCAAACTATGGTTCAGGTCACTCTGAAGCAATTATTACAGAAAACTACTCTGCTGCCGAGATGTTTATGAATGTAGTAGATGCTGCTTGTGTCTATGTAAATGCAAGTACAAGGTTTACAGATGGTGGAGCATTTGGATTTGGTGCAGAGGTTGGTATATCTACAAATAAACTTCATGCAAGAGGTCCTATGGGAATTAACGAGTTGACAACCTACAAGTTTAAACTCTATGGAAATGGTCAAATAAGAAAATAACCTTTTACTCTTCTTTCTATTAAAATATAGAATAGACTAAATAAATGATAAATAGAATAATAAATATAATATTAATATTAATACTCTCTACTGCTCTTTTAAACTCAAGGAGCATAGACAAACCTATTGTTATAACATTTGAAGGAAATAAAAAAATTTCAACAGATGAGTTAGAGACTCTTATTGGTGCAAAAAGACCACCATCATATATTTTTTGGAAAGATGACAAAGCTACTATAAATGAACTATATATTAAAAAACTAAATGAGATATTTACATTTTTTTATAGGCAGGAGGGGTTTTATAAAGCAGATATAAGCCATAAGATAGATGATAATGGTATACATTTCAAGATAAAAGAGAATAGAGCTATAAAAATTACATCTGTTACTGTTGATAGTGACTTTGATATCTCTAGTGTTATCTATCTACATAAGAATAGTCGTTTTCGTTCAAAAGATTTTGGAAGAACAAAATCAGATATAAATAAACTTCTATTAAAAGATGGGCTATGCCGTAATGATTTAAATACAAAAGCATATATTGACCTAGATAGTTATAGTGCTAAAATTGTTATAAAACTAAAAAAAGGAAAGCTTTGTCACTTTGGAAGAATAAATATTGATGGTTCTCCTAGTCTTGATGATGAGCTTATCTTATCTAGGTTACATTTTAAAAAGGGAGAAGTTTTTGACCTCTATAAAATTAAAGAGAGTTATGAATCACTCTATGCCTTGGAGTCTTTTGAGCGTCTACATATGGTATATGATACAAAATTTAGTAACAATATTCCTATTGACATTCATTTTGAAGAGATACAAAAAAACAGTAGTTCAAGAGTAGGTATAGGGTATGCCACTGATTTAAATTTCCAAACAAACTATCACTGGGAATATAGAAACTTTTATGGAGGTGCTAGAAAACTTCTTTTTGACATACTATTCTCTCAAAAACAGAAACATATTGAAAATAACTTTTTTAACCCTGCTATTTTAAACCTTTGGGGATATCATATTGATTTTCAAAATAGTATAGGGTATAAAGAGGAGAGAGATATTCATAATTTTGATGAAAAAGTAGCCTATGAGAAGCTATATCTACAACATCGTGACGATAAATGGCTACATAGTATAGGGTTAGGAGTTGAGAATATTGAGATTAGTAATGACAAGGATTTTTTTCTAATCTACCCTTTTATGAATCTAATTTATGATTTAAGAGATTCTAAAATTAATCCTAAAAAGGGTATCTATTTCTCTCACAAAATGGAGTTTGGACTGCCCTACTCTCCTAATAGTACCACCTATTTAAAATATTTAGAGGAGTTGCGACTAATATATAGCTTATCAAATTTTACCTTTTCAGCAGTTGGAAGAGTTGGTGCTATAGATGTCTATAACAACCATCTACCTGAATCAAAGAAATTTTTTGCAGGAGGAGCATTTTCAAACAGAGCATATGGATATGATAAGATTGGTATCACAACTAGCTCAAAAAAAGATTCTAATTTGGGTGGGTCAAGTATGGCGAACCTATCAATAGAGGTCAATTTTCCGATATATAAAGATGTCTATATGGGAATTTTTACAGATAGCAGTATGGTCTCTAGCAAACAGTCATTTTGGAAATTTGATGAGGATATCATTCACTCAGTAGGTTTTGGGTTACGCTATATGACCCCTATTGGTCCATTTAAAATTGATTTTGGTATGAATACACAAGAGTATAGTCAAAATGGTCTACATTTTCAAATAGGTCAATCATTTTGATTCGTTTAATCTACTACCTAATGGTCTTAATAGAGATTGCTCTTGTCATATTTGCAATTTTACTATTTCTAATTACAGACTCTCGTGTTATAAATTTGGTTACAGAGGATATTCTAAAAGAGTATAATATTAAATATGAGAAGATATCAGGAAATCTATTTACAGGAATAAAAGTTGATAGACTAAAATATGAAAACAGAGTACTTCTAAACCGAGCTACTATCCATTGGAATCCTTTTCGCCTAAGAGATAAAGAGATTCATATTACACAACTAGAGCTTAATGGTCTACGTCCAAATGCAATTATAGATATAATCTCTAATCTTAAAAGCTCAAAAGAGACCTCAACACCAAAACTTGACTTTGATATAACTGTGGACAAGATAAATTTGACAAGTAGACCACTAACCTATGCTGGTGTAACATTTAAAAACTTTCATCTAGGAACTAATAGACTAAAGATAGATAGAAATCTAAATCTCAAAAGTGAACTTTTTAATATATCTATGGATTCAGAACTAACAGATGTTAAGATTAGAGGAAAAGTAGATAATAAAATTGTATTATTGGATGATGTACGCCTACTTCAAATAGACCCAAAAGTCATAACCTCTTTTATTAGAAATATAAAAAAATTAAATACTAATTCCTCTTCCAAAAATAGTACTAAAAAGAGTAAAACTCAATCTCTCATAAAAGATATAAAAATCAAAAAACTATTTGCCACTATGAAGACAACCACCTATGGACCAATCACTATTGATAATACTAGGGCATTGATAGAGAATATTGATATCGACCCAAATAACAACTTTAACTATAATGCAAAAGAGGTTACAGTCTCCTCTGATACCTCTTTTGCAAGTAGTATCCAAAAGGGATTTATAAAAGACTCCGAGCTATTTACTACAGGTGATGTGATAACAAATGAGTATCTTTTTACAAAATACTCTCTACCACTAAATCGAGATGAACTATACTCTCTACCTGTCTCTTTAAAACTAAACCATAAAGGTATTTGGCTAGATATAGAACACTCTGTTAAAGATTTACTTGTCTTAAATAGTGATTTTAATGTCAATTTAGATTATGCAAAGCATAGAATGGATTATGAGTATAGAGATAATTTTATTACTATCACTTCAGAAGCAAATGGCTCTACAAGCTATACAGATGGAGTAAATATCAAAAATATTGTAAATATTGATTTTAGAGGAGAGCATACAGAGACAACCTATCAAGGAGATGTTTCAGCTACGGCTATTACTAACATACCTCAATTTTTAACGGATACACTACTTCAACATCCAACAGCATCTTATAGTGGTGGTGTTGATGAGCTTTTGGTAAATGTTGATAGCGACCAGATATATGGCTCATTTTTATCACAAGGATACAGAGATGCAGATATAAAACTAGAGACCAAAAGTGATGTACCTCTCTCTAACCTAATCTCATCCCTACCACAAGAGTTACAGATGGCACAGGGGAGTATTCAGACTCAATCAAATATAGATTTTCATAACGTGGAGCAATCGCACTTTCATATTGATTTAAATTCTGATATTACTAATCTCTCTGCTGATATGACTCTGCTAAAACCATATATTATAAACTACAGTGCATCTGTACCTAACTACTCTCTTCTGTATAATATCAATCCAAAGATAAACTTTGCCAATCTACAAGGATTAAATGGAAGAGTTGTTTTAGGTGAAAATATACATCATATAGAGGTTAATAACCAAGAGGTTCAACTAAACTTTGATTATGATATAGATAATAGTATGCTAAGTAAAGGAAATCTTTTTATAAATGGTGAGAGTATATCTTTTGATGGTAGTTTAAAGGGGGAGATTAATGCAAGATTAAATATCCAAGATATAAATAACCTCTCGAATACTCTAATGAGATACTATAAAATAGAGCTACCTACAATCAATGGAGATGCAGATATTACACTTAAAAGAGTTGCAGATAATAGTATGAGTATCGTTATAAACAGCCCCTATCTATCTTATGAGAATATGAGTGGAGATATAAATGCCAATATAAATATAGATACTTATCAAAATATAGATTTTACTCTAAATAGTTCCAATCTATCATATAAAGATTTTAGTGGTGATATCCATGCCAATGGTAAAATAGATAGTAATAAAAATATGAAAATTAGCCTAAATAGCTCTCAGATATCAAATGAGAATTTTAGAGGAGATATTCATGCAGAGGTAGATATAGATGAGACCAACACTACATATATCACTCTTAATAGCAATAAAATTTCACTTCTAAAAGATGGTGAGGTTACACAAAAGCTACATAAACTATCTACAAGTTTTTCAATTAGAGGAGAGGATATAACTGTAGATAACTATAGTTTTCGTCTTAGAAACAACCCCTATATTAGGCATATATTCTCCAACAAGAGTTCCTATCTAAGCTATAGAGATGATACTATCTATAGCAAAGAGCTATGGGTTAATGACCAAATAGATGTAACAGGATACTATAATATTCCAACTCAAAAAGGAAAAATAAAACTACTCTCTGACTACTTTCCATATAAATATAAAGATTTTGACCTCGTAACAAGCTTTAAACTTGCACTTAAACTTAATAGAGAGAAAATATTTGTTAGTGGAAATCTGAAGCTATTAGGAAATGAGATAAACTATGAACTAACGGACTCTGCACTATCTGAAGATAGTGATATTATAATCAAACAGGAGATAAAAGAGAAAAAAGAGAGTATCCTTAATAATATTAAAGCCTATGTAACTATAGAGAATGACACTCCAATCAAATATAGAACAAAAGATGTAAACATAGACCTTCTAAATGAGATTACCATTGTCAAAGAGTATAATCAAAATATAAGACTTTTAGGAAATACAAAAATAGCAAAAGGGTACTATATGCAAGAGGATAAAAAGTTCTTTTTGGATGAGAGTCATATCTTTTTTTATGGAGACCCAAAAGAGTCAATCTTGGAGATAAGAGCTAACTATATCAAAGATAAATATGATATTAATATCTTTATCTCAGGCTCAAGTACAGACCCAATTATTAACTTCTCTTCAAATCCATACCTATCTCAAAGAGAAATCTTATCTCTAATTCTATTTGATACAGCAACCTCAGATAGTGGTGCAGGTACTGCCGTTTATGCCATGTTAGGTGGAACTTTTGCCAAGGAGTTAATGAAAAATTTAGGAGTACCTGTAGACCACCTACTTTTAGGAGAAGGTATTGATGAGAAACTATCACTAGAGGTTGGTAAAAAGATATCAGACAATGTCACTTTTATCATACAACACAAAAATGGAAAAGATGGTGTAAAAGTTAAAATAGACCATAATCTAAACTTTGAAACCGATATAATTATACAACCACCCAACGCATCTAGCATTGAGTTTTTGTATAAGGGTGATTAAATGATATAGACTACTCTAAATCAGCCCCCAAAGAACATCCCTCTATCTTATCTACTCGACCAGTGTGTCTTCCACCCTCGAACTCTGTAGAGCAAAAAGCATCTATCATGCTCTCTACTACACCTTTTCCTACCACACGCTCACCAAAACATAAAATATTGGCATCATTATGCGCTCTTGTAGCAGAGGCTGTAAATGCATCGTGACACAATCCTGCTCTAATTCCTGCTACTTTATTAGCCGCTATAGAGATACCTATTCCTGTTCCACAGATTAGGATACCAAAACTACCTTTATCTGCTACAACTGCATTTGCACATTTTTTAGCAAAATCTGGGTAGTCAACTCTATCAGCAGAATCAGGACCCAAATCTATAATATCATGCCCCAAAGATTTAACATACTCTTTTGTAAACTCTTTTAGAGCATATCCTGCATGGTCTGTTGCTATATAAAACTTCATATCAATTCTCCTTATTAATATCTTGGCTCTTCATGTTGAATACTATTTACAAATGTACCCACTCTGTCCCATCGAACTATATATTTATCCCAATCTATAGACATATATATAAACCAAGGCTTTCCAACAATTAAACTATATGGAACTGTTCCCCAAAATCTACTATCATTAGAGTTGTCACGGTTATCTCCAATCATATAGTAGTGGTCTGCCTCTATTTTTTTATATAGTGCATTTATCTTTACCCCTTGCATATTACGATAAGAGGGTGTTTCTAAATCTTTGATATAAATTGGTGACATATCAATTGTATCTGTATTTGAAATCAATATCTCAAATATATTACGGTGTCCATCAGGTTTATACTGAATACCTGGATACTTCTCTTTATATGGATTATCTACCCATAACTTACCATTAAGATTATGAATTTTTTCAGATGGATAGCTCTTTTTGATATACTCATCACCCTCGGAGAAATGAATAAAAAGGTGTTTATTTATATATATCAACTCATCTCCACCTGTTGCTACACAACGCTTAACATAATGTATTTTTGGATTTTTTGGATATCTAAAGATAACTATATCTTCTCTCTTTGGCTTTTCTCCCTCTATCAAGTGACCATTATTATTAAAATCAGGAACTAAAGGAATCTCTACCCAAGGAAGACGTGGAATAGGTATACCATAAGAGAATTTTTTGGCAAATAGAAAATCACCAATCTGCATTGTTCTTTTCATAGAACCTGATGGAATTACAAATGATTGAATTACAAAAAAGATAAGGAAAAGAACAATAATAATTGTACCAACCCAAGAGCTTGAAAACCGATATAGTGTCTTAAGAAATTTCATTAATATTCTCTCCAAATTGTTTTGCTGAGTGTAGTGTATTTTCAAGAAGCATAGCGATAGTCATAGGTCCAACTCCACCTGGAACTGGGGTGATATATGAACATTTAGGACTGACGTTCTCAAAATCTACATCACCAACTAATTTACCACTCTCTAAACGATTGATACCTATATCAATAACAATAACTCCCTCTTTTACCATATCCTCTTTTATAAGATTTGGCACACCTACCCCAACTATTACAATATCTGCATTTTTGGTATGAGAGGCTAAATCTTTGGTATAGATATGAGTTACCGTAACAGTTGCATTTTTATTTAGAAGAAGTGAAGCCATAGGTTTACCTACAATATTACTAGCACCAACAACAACTACATTTTTACCCTCTAAATCTATCTTATACTCCTCAAACATCTTCATCACACCAAGAGGTGTACAAGCCACAAAACTATCAAGATTTGAGACCATACGACCTACATTATAGGCATGAAAACCATCTACATCTTTAGTTGGGTCAATGACCTCTAGTATCTTATCTGTATCAATATGATTAGGAAGTGGTAACTGAACCAAAATACCATGAATATGAGGATTATTATTCATCATTGTAATAATATTAATAATCTCGTCTTGAGTAATGGTATCTGGCATTTTATGTGCGATAGAGTAGAAGCCTACATTTTTACACGCTTTCTCTTTCATAGAGACATAAGCATGACTAGCAGGGTCATCTCCTACAATAACTACAGCTAAACCTGGTACCATATTTTTTTGAGTTTTTAGTATCTCTACCTCAGATTTAACATACTCTTGAACTTTTTTAGATAATGATTTTCCATCAATAAGTTGCATTATTTTCACTTTTAGCTAATTTTTTGATATTATATCGAAAAATCTTTATTCAGAGGTATTTAATATTGTGAAACATCTACTACTACTTATCCTACCACTACTCTTAATATCTGAACAGATTAAAAATAGTAATACAAAAAGCAATGATGATAGTTTTCTATTGGAGATTGAATATGGGAAGATGCTATACAGAAATCCACGTGGAATATCATGTGCAAAATGTCATGGAAAACAGGGAAAAGGTGGAACAAAAATAGCTAAATATTATGATTCTCAAAAAAATCCAAAAATATTAAAAGGACCAAATATTTTAGACTATACACTAGCAGAGTTAACTGCTAGTCTTGAAAATAACTATAGAGATAAAAATAATAAAAGAGTTAAACATAAAATTATGCCTATATATTATCTAACTACGGGTGAAATAAACGCCATCTATAGTTACCTTCAACATATTAATAAATCTACTCAAA
>Ga0256827_10000792_pt1 | contig 20010 bp, 14 predicted proteins | sample CV84metaG_FD_185977 | JGI IMG/M metagenome (GOLD analysis project Ga0256827, IMG submission 185977) | Hydrothermal vent microbial communities from East Pacific Rise, Pacific Ocean - CV84 | ecosystem: Environmental > Aquatic > Marine > Hydrothermal vents | place: Pacific Ocean: East Pacific Rise... | reverse complement strand
ATGATTTTGGTACAGGCTACTCTTCTCTTTCCTACTTAAAAAATCTTCCAGTGAATAAATTGAAGATTGATAAGTCATTTATTGCTGGTATTCCGGACGATACAGAGAATAATGCATTGGTATCCGCAATTGTCACTATGACAAAAAGTATGAATCTAGAAGTGGTTGCAGAAGGTGTTGAGACAGAAGAGCAAAAAGATTTTTTAAGAAAAATAAAATGCAATAAGATGCAAGGATATTATTTTGCAAAGCCAATGCCTGCAGAAGAGTTAGAAATATCTTTAAATATAAAATCATAAGAGGAAAAAATGGATAAAGCGTTTCATGAATTACTAAGGGACAGAGGAGAAATAACGGCACGATACGATCCAAAAATGGAAGCATTGTGGAGTTACTCAAACCCAACATTAAGACCTTGCTATAATATGCAGCTGCTAGAAGAGTTTAGACAACTACAGTTAGATGTTGTGAAATATTTTAAACAGTGTGGCATGAAACCTAAAACACCAATAAAGTATTTTATTCATGCTTCACAGATACCAGAAGTATATAATTACGGAGGGGACCTTAACCACTTTTTGGAATTAATACAAAACAAAGATGCAGATACTCTCTTTAAATATGCAAAAGCGTGCATAGATATAGTTTACATGAATGCAGTAAATTTTCATCTTCCTATTACAACAATTTCGTTAGTGGAGGGTGATGCTTTAGGCGGAGGGTTTGAAGGAGCTATTTCACATAATATTACTATTGTTGAAGAGCAAGCACAGATGGGAGTCCCTGAAATTAGATTTAACCTTATTCCGGGAATGGGAGCCTATAGCTTTCTTGCAAGGATAGTTGGTATAAAAACGACGGAAGAGATTATCTCCAGTGGGAAAATGTATGATGCTCAAACACTCTATGATATGGGTGTTATAACGCATGTTGTAAAAAAGGGAGAAGGTGAAAAAGCGATCAATCAGTTTATGAGGAGACATAAGCGTTCGTTTAATGGTATGCAGGCGATACAGGCAGCACGTCATAGGTACGCACCTATAGATTATGATGAGCTTATAGATATCACCAAAATATGGGTAGATGCAGCATTGCGTCTGGAGCCAAAAGATCTCAAGATGATGAAAAAACTGGTGGATGCACAAAATCAAAAAGTGATGAATATGCAGTATAAGCTTCGAGCCAAACAGGATCGTAGATTTGAAAAGGGAAATATTGAATTTCCTTTTGAAGATATGGAGGGGAATACCATTCCTATAGATAGAAGATCAGGGGCAGATCCACGAAATTTAAAAATACAGAAGGGTTGAAAGATATTTTTAAAGCTTGTATAATGCTATGTAGTATATGAAAATTAATTTCAGGAGAGCAGTATGGCAGCAGCATTGGTATTATTGGCAGAAGGCTTTGAGGAGATAGAGGCAGTCTCTATTATTGATATTCTTAGAAGAGGTGGGGTTGAGGTGCATAGTGCCTATCTTGATGACGAACTCGTCACGGGTGCAAATGGGATTACACTACAGGCAAATATCGCGCTCAAGGTGGCATTTCCTGATGATTATGATATGGTTGTCCTGCCTGGTGGATGGGATGGTACCAATCGTTTGGCAGAGAGCCCATTGGCACAGGCAGTGATCAAAAAGTTTGCCAGTGATGGAAAATGGCTAGCGGCAATGTGTGCCGCACCCTATGCATTGCATGTGGCAGGTGTGTTGAGCAAGCGATACACTTGTTACCCTTCTGTTGAGGAGCAGATCCGTCCTGAGGACAGAGTTGTAGATGAAAAGGTGGTCATTGACGGCAAAGTGATTACCTCACAAGGGCCGGGTACTGCCATCTGCTTTGGACTGGAGATTGTTAAGCAGCTTGTAGGAGAAGAGAGTTATAGTACGGTAAGAGAAGGCACACTTTCTACTTTTTGCTAAAAAAGTACAATTCATACAGGATTAAAGCGAAGGAGAGCCAAACCAAGCTATACTTATAGTTGCTAAATAGTGTTTATTTAGAGACATAAAAGTGTGCAAAAATATTGATATATGTGTACACTTTTATTGTATAAGAAATAAATAAGAATTTCTTATCTATCAATACTTTGGGTACAAACATTATGAGGCCAAACTAACTTTCACAAAGGTGAGTGATACTATGGAGACAGAAACATATGAGGTTCTGATCATTGGGGGAGGCATCTCTGGGGCTGCCCTCTTTTATGAACTAAGTTACTATACCAACTTAACAAACGTTGCACTTTTAGAGAAATATTCTGAGGTTGCAACATTAAATTCAAATGCCACGGCCAACTCTCAAACTATTCACTGTGGAGACATCGAGACGAACTATACACTGGATAAAGCGAAACATGTGCAGCGTACAGCAAAAATGATAGAAAAGTATTGTTTACAATATGGCTATGAAAATAGAATGATGTTCAAGCATCAAAAAATGGCCATAGGCATAGGCTATGATGAGTGTCGCTTCATGACCAAGCGATATGAGGAGTTCAAGCCCCTCTACCCTTATCTTGAGCTCTATAACAAAGAGGACCTGGAAAAGATAGAGCCTGCCCTTATCTTCGATGAAAAAGGACGCGGCAGAAATGAAGAGATCGTAGGGGTGGGTGCCAAAGACCAGTACACAACAGTCAATTTCAAAGCACTCAGTGATACTTTTATAGAGAATGCCGAGCTGAATAAAGAGATGCAGACGGATGTCTTTTTCGATGCACAGGTGATCAAGATAGAGAAAAAGGATGGTATATTCCATCTGGAAACAAAAGATGGTAGGCATTTTCAAGCCAAAATGGTTGTGGCGAATGCAGGTGCTCACAGTCTGTTCTTGGCACATCAGATGGGATATGGGCTGGATTATGGTCAGCTCCCGATGGCAGGAAGTTTCTATAAGGCACACAAGCGTATTCTCGTAGGAAAAGTCTATATGGTACAAAACCCCAAACTACCATTTGCTGCACTGCATGGTGATCCGGATATTACCTTGAATGACCATACACGTTTTGGGCCTACAGCCTTGGTACTGCCTAAACTTGAACGCTTTAGAAGTGGTACCTACCTGGATTTTTTTAAGACATTGCGTCTTGATAGTAGTATTATCAAAATATTTTATGACCTTTTGAAGGACAAAGATATACGTAATTATATCTTGAGAAATTTCCTTTTTGAAATCCCATATCTTGGGAAGCGTGCATTCCTGAAAGATGCCAGGAAGATCATCCCCTCTCTGCAGGCAGAAGATATTGAGTATGCCAAAGGTTTTGGAGGGGTAAGAGGACAAATTTTGGATAAGAAAAACCAGAAGCTTATGCTGGGAGAAGCTTCTATCGATACCGGAGAAGGCATTATTTTCAATATGACACCTTCTCCAGGAGCCACATCATGTCTGGGTAATGCCCAGCGTGATGTGAAAAAAATCTGTGACTATTTAGACAAAGAGTTTGATGCCACACGGTTTGATCAAGATTTAGTCGAGGAGAACAAAGATGCGTAAGTTACTTTATATAACCGACCAGGAAGAGTACAGTGACAATGGTACGATATTGTCACTGTTTGATAAACATTTGAGAGAATACTGGGATGTGGACATTGTCTTTATTACAAGATACAAGCACAGTTTCCAAAGAAAAGGAAACCACTTAATTATTCCCAAAAAAGACCGCAATAATATTATGGCCTATCTGAGTACGGGCAGTGATCCCTCGCAGTATGACTTTGTGATGGTGCGGAACAAAAAGGATGTCTTGAAAAATGTACTCAAGCATAAGGACGAATTTGGCTACAAGGTGGGCTATAGGATATCGTATCCTAAAAAACATCATGCACTAGAGATGACCAAAGGATACTCACCTTCAGCCGTGTACAAAAGACTTCTGTATAAACGTAAAATAGCAGAAAGAGATAACTTAGTTAACCAATGTGACCTGTTTTTGCCCTCTTCTCTAGAAGCGCATCAGGCATTTTATCCACATATTTCCACCAAATCTTTTCCTATTTGGGTGTGTCTTGATCCAGATACTATCAAGCATCATCAGTTTTCTGATAGCGATAAAACGATTTTTGTGCATGCTGGCTCTATCGGTCCTTTGCGTAGCTTTGATGTTGTGTTAGATGCTTTTGAGGCGATCAAAGAAGATACCTGGCATCTCAACATCATCACAAAGAAAAAAGAGTATATCAATACATTACTACGTCTGTATCCCACTATTAAAAATAGAATTACTGTGCTGGAGGCGGTTTATACATTGGATGAATTAAGAGAAGAAATAAACAAAAATGATGTGGGTATTTCCTTGTTGCCAAGTCTGAAATTCTTCGATACGGTGATTGCAGATAAAGTGATCAGTTATTATGATTGTGCGATACCTACCTTGATGACATCCAACAGTAAGAATCATTCTATCTTTGCAGAGAATGAAGCCTTCTTTGCGACTTTTGATACGCAAGAGATTACCAGGTCACTTGAAGAGCTTATCGTAGTGCCTAGAGAGAAACTCAGTGAAGTGGGGAATAACGGGCAGGCAAAACTCCTCAAACTGAAACGAAATTATAAAATTTTGGCGCATGATTTGGCTGAGACAATGGATCAACTGGTTGCGGAGAAATAGATCATTCCAGCATTTTCTCGATTGCCTCTACGGAGGTGTCGGTCATATCTAGATCCAGATGTCCCGCATCTTTTACCTTTACTAGGGTGATGTCAAGACCCTCTTTTTTGGCCAGGGTATAAAAATCCTTGCTTATGTTGGGTTTAGAGATACTATCTTTGGTACCATAGATCAGAAGATAACGGGTTTTCTTATCTAGTTTGTCTATATAGTCACCGATAAAGAGTAAACCTTTATCATGCTCCGCCCCACGGGCTTGGTATCTTCCCCCTGCCAAAGCGATATTGCTGATCAATGAAGGGTGATAGCCAGTCAGTGTGGCACCCATTGAAGCTCCAGCTGAGTGCCCGATATAGTTGACACTAGTGGCTTGGTAGCGCTTTTTGAATGCCTGAATGAGCTGATCCAAAAAGACAATATAAGCTTTGGTGGCAAAGGGCTTTCCCTTGCTATTATGTGATAGTGCATAGAGGTGGTTGGTTGAAGAACGGGAGTAGCCTGGAAGTGCTATGGCAATTGTAGTGGTATCTGTAGCCATATTGATGGTTTCAGCAAAAGGTGTGTATCGGGACAATGTATCGGTTCCTTCTTTCCATGTGCCGTGTACAATCACTGTGATGATACCTTTTTTCTCTCCACTTATGGTAGCATATTCGATACATTCACCCCCTGCAAAGATAAAATGACCTTTTTGTCTTTCGCATATTTTTTGTATGGGTTCTCCTGCACATATAGGAGAAAGAGTAGCGAAAAAGAGGCTCAAAAACAGTAGATTCTTCATCATGTTTCCTTATGAAATATTATATATTATATAAATAGTATATCCTAAGAGTCATGCGTCTTCCTTAAGAAAAAATAGAGAGAAACTTAAGTTTTTATTGTATACTTCTCTGCAAAATAAATGAAGGACAAGAGATGAAAAAATCAATCTTTAACGCAGTCATGGCATTAGGACTTGTATTTGTTGTGGCTGGGTGTGGAAAAGACAAAAATGATAGGCATACGACAGAGGGGAACAGTGTCATATCTATAGAAGCAAAACATGTAGATATGGCTGCCAGAAAAAAGGCATTTGAAGAGAAACTGGCTGTACTGAAGCAGTATGGACTGGATATCAACAAAACAATGGACACCAAGGAGAGTGCACGCTACCTGATAGAAGTCAAAGATGCACAAAAGAGTGCACAGGCATTTCTTAGATGGCTAAATGCCGGCAATACTTCACCGAGAGACCGTAAGATATTTGTAAAGCTCTTGAATCATATGAAGCGTTTTGCGATGGATGTAGACTGGGTAAAGTATGCAGAAAACAAACCACAGAGTGTCTTTGTCTCTTTTATTGGGAGCGGTCAAGAGAAGGAGCCGATCAAGTCACTTGTAGAAAAGCAAGCGCTTGGTGCCTACCTCTCCTATGGTGACAAAGATGAGCTCAAAGAGGTGGATATCAAAGATATCGATAGCAAAGTGACCGTAGGTGCTACGATGACAAAAGTAGCACTCAAAGGGGCGAAAGCGCTGATCTCTAAAATGCCGACCAAGCAGGACCCGGCAAGCAAGATGCATCTGGAGTTTGGCACATTTCAGTATAAAGCCGATACTAATTATACTACAGATAGTAACAAGACAGCTATCAAAACACTAAGCTTTACTTATGGAAATGGCAGTTGTGATGTTGACAAAAGCAACAGTTACCTGGGAGAGATAGCCTGCCGTTTCCCTTCTTTCTCCTTTGGAGAAGAAGCAGAAAATGAAAGTACTATCATCCACACAGAAGCGTGGAAGCTTAAAACAGTCAGTACTGCCAAAGAAGGGAAAATACAAAGTGATGGCTTCTTTGAGATTGGTAAAATAGAAGTTCAAAATAGAGACAATGACAATCCTATTACTGTTGTGCTCAATAATCTCAAGCTGGAGGCGTTGGCAAAAAATATCGATGAGTCTCTCATAAAAGCACTCTATATACTGGCGAGTACCCCACAGAAGGATAGCAATCAAAGCATTACCAAGACAATGAAAATTGTTGGAGATATGTTCTCAAACGGTCTTAGTATAGACTACCTCTTCTCCATCACGTCCATAGAAGGGCATATAGGAGATACAGGCAAGCGTAAGCGATTTAAAGCCGAAGCTATCAAAGAGAAAGGTACGGTTGCTTTTACCGATACGTATGACTTTAAAGATCTGACTACAGTCAAGAATGTCATTGTTGCGGATGAGGTAAAAGGAGATACGCTCTTTGCACTCAAAGAGCTGAAGTTTGGATCGCAGATTAGAAAGCTTTATAATTTCATCCCAGGATTTATGGAGTTTGCAGGTACTTTGGCCAAGCATCCTGCACAGCCAGAGCCCACGGATGAAGAGATGAAGAAGCTCTCAGCTATAGGGATGAAAATGGTGAACAATGGTTTCAGCATGGCGTATTCGCCTCTATCTATAGAGGAGATCAAGATCGCTGAGGCAAAAGTAGAGTATGGCAAAATGCAGCTGGATCTGGATGCGACACTTAAGCCAAACAGTGTCAAGCTACAGAGTGTGATGTCTGCGATGGCGCTGCTTGGTTTCCTTCAGGCAGACGGCAAGCTGGTTTTGCGAAAAGTAGATCTGGAGAGTATGTCCAATAGTTTCCCTCCTCAGGTCATGGCAATGGTGATGTTGTATGCCAAATATGAGGGGGACAAAGCGGTCTTTGTCCTCAAGTTTGAGAATGGACACCTGCTGGTGAATGGCAAACCGGTGATGTAGTCTCTCCGTGCAAAACCCATAGAGGGCTTTGCGCCATTTTAATTCCCTCTTTACAAAAACTTGGATATATTCTAATCCTATTTATCGCATAAAGGTTTGCTATGTCCTCACCCAAATTTACCCATCTCCATCTCCATACAGAGTACTCACTGCTAGACGGTGCCAACAAGATCAAGCCACTGGCAAAAAAGATCAAAGCACTGGGGATGGACTCTGTAGCCATGACGGATCATGGTAATATGTTTGGTACGATCGATTTCTACAATGCTATGCGGGCAGAGGGGATCAAGCCGATCATTGGGATGGAAGCCTATCTTCATAACCAGCCTGAGCTGGGAGACAAGACAGTGAGGCAGCGGTTTCACCTCTGTCTCTATGCCAAGAACGAGATAGGCTATAAGAACCTCATGCGTTTGAGTTCTGAATCCTATATCAATGGGTTTTATTACTATCCTCGCATCAACTGGGAGCTGCTGAAGGCACATAGTGAAGGACTGGTCTGCTCTTCGGCCTGCCTACAGGGTGAGGTAAACTGGAACCTCAATCTCTCGGACCGTAATCTCAAGCTCGGGGCGAAAGGCTATGAAGAGGCAAAAGCAGTTGCCCTGAGGTATAAAGATCTCTTTGGGGAAGACTTCTACCTGGAGATCATGCGTCACGGGATCGGAGATCAACATCGCATAGACAAGCAGATCATTCAGGTCGCACAAGAGACCGGTATCAAGATTATTGCCACCAATGATACCCACTATACCGTACAGAAAAACGCAGATGCCCATGAGGCATTTATGTGTATTGCGATGAACAAACTCTATGATGATCCCAATCGTCTACGCCATTCGGTACATGAGTTTTATGTCAAATCTCCTGAAGAGATGGCGTTGCTTTTTGCTGATATTCCTGAGGCATTAGAACATACGCAGGAGATCGCCAAAAAATGTAATCTTGAGATCAAGCTGGGTAACCCGACACCACCCAACTTCAAGTTTGCCAGAGAGCGGGCAGCGGCGATTGGGTTGGAATTGCCAGAACCAGAGATAGAGTATGCACTGGAGAATGACAAAGTACTCTTCATCGAAGAGTCCAGACGAGGGCTGGAGGAGCGACTTACGATCGTAGCTGAAGAGAAGCATCAGGAGTATCGCGATAGATTACAAGTAGAGATCGACATCATCAACAACATGAAATTTCCTGGCTATATGTTGATCGTTTGGGATTTTGTCGATGCTGCCAAGCAGATGGGTATACCCGTAGGTCCTGGTCGTGGCTCTGCGGCAGGATCGTTGGTGGCTTTTTCGCTGAGGATTACCGATATAGATCCTATGCCTTATGGGCTACTGTTTGAGCGATTCCTCAACCCAGAGAGAATCTCTATGCCGGATATTGATATGGATTTCTGTCAGGCACGTCGACAGGAGATACTGGACTATGTGGTGGAGAAATATGGTCGGGTCAATGTCGCACAGATCATCACCTTTGGTAAATTACTTGCCAAGGGGGTCATACGGGATGTAGCCAGGGTGCTTGATATGCCTTATGCCAAAGCGGATGCTATGGCAAAACTGATTCCTGATGAACTCGGCATAGATCTGGAGAAATCTTACAAAAAAGAGCCCAAGATCAAGGAGCTGCTGGAGAGTGACCCTCAAGCCAAGCGAGTTTGGGAGTATGCACTGGCACTGGAGGGGCTGAACCGTAATGCCGGCACCCATGCGGCAGGAGTCGTGATCTCCAATGAACCACTCTGGCAGAAAACACCACTTTTCAAGCCTTCAGGACTGGATACCCTAGCGACACAGTATAGTGGAAAATATGTCGAGGATGTGGATCTGATCAAGTTTGACTTTTTAGGGCTCAAGACACTGACAGTGATCGAAGAAGCATTGAAACTGGTAGAAAAAAGGCATGGGAAACGGATCAACTTTGTAGAAGAAAATATTGAAGATAAATCAGTCTATGACTATATTGGTACCGGGGATACGTTAGGACTGTTTCAGATCGAATCATCAGGTATGCAGGATCTTGCAAAGAAGCTTAAACCGGATGGATTTGAGGATGTGATCGCGATGTTGGCACTCTACCGTCCAGGCCCTATGGAGTCCGGGATGCTTGATGACTTTGTGGAGCGAAAGCATGGGAGACAGGGGATCACCTATATGTTTCCGGAGCTGGAACCGATCCTCAAGCCTACCTATGGAGTGATCGTCTATCAAGAGCAGGTCATGCAGATCGTGCAGACGATTGGTGGCTTTAGTCTCGGTGGTGCAGACTTGGTACGTCGTGCTATGGGTAAAAAGATCAAAGAGGAGATGGATAAACTCCAGGAAGAGTTTGCTGATGGTGCGGCTAAAAAAGGCTTTAACAGACAAAAGGCGATAACGCTGTTCGATCTGATCGTCAAATTTGCCGGTTATGGATTTAACAAGTCTCACTCTGCTGCCTATGCGATGATAACCTTCTACACCTCCTACCTCAAACACTACTATCCCACAGAATTTATGGCGGCGATTCTGACACTGGAAAAGAACAATACAGATAAAGTGGTTAAATATGTTGATGAACTGAGTCATATGGATATCAAGCTGCTTCCTCCTGATATCAATCGTTCCGGATTGATGTTTGAAGCAACCAATATCGATGGAGATGAGGTTGTCATGTTTGGAATGGGTGCGGTGAAGGGAGCAGGAGATATTGCGATCAATACGATGTTGGAAGCGAGAGAAGAGGGTGTATTTAAAGACCTTTCTGATTTTGTTTCCCGTATTGACTCCAGCAAAGTCAACAAAAAAGTGATAGAGTCACTGATCAAGGCAGGTGCCTTTGACAGCTTTGGATACTCTAGAAAATCTCTCCTCTCCCAGATCGAGGAGATTGTCGATACTGCAAAAAGAGCAGGAGATGCGAAGAAAAATGCGGTTGGTTCACTCTTCGGTGATGGAGAGGAGATGACTTCTGTGACGTTGGAACTGAATCGTCTAGATGAGTTTGAACCGATGGAGATACTGGAGATGGAGAAGGAATCCTTAGGATTTTATGTCTCTGGGCATCCGCTGGACAAATACCGTGAGACATTGAGTGAGATCAACTATACCCTAAGCTCTGAGATTGGGGATCTTGCAGATGGCTCTCAAGCATTGATCATTGGCAAGATAGAATCTATCACAGAGAAGATCAGCAAGAGGGGCAATAAGTTTGGGATCGCCAATATCATGGACCTCCATGGCAATATAGAGTTGATGCTGTTTGAAAATCGTCTTAAAGAGTTGGATGAAGGGTTTGATACGACCAAGCCGATTGCTTTTAAGGTCAAGATAGGTAAAGATGGAGATTTTACCCGTATGAATATTCTCAAAATAGAAACTCTCAAAGATGCCAGAAAAGAGAAAGTAAAGATCAAAAAAGAAGAGAAGCATACGCCTGAGCCTGAGAGACCACCTCTGATACTGGCACTCAATCTCATGCCTGATCCGAAGATTGCCGAGGAGTTGATGTGTTTGGCAGAGAAGTATCCGGGCAATAGACCCCTGGAGCTTCATATCAAAAGTAAGCTGGCAGATGTGATCATCGAGAGTAGGATGAAGGTGAGTGAAAGAATTATTGAGGAGGCGAGGATGTTGGGTATTTATCAGGAAGAGGAACTTGCAGTAGAAGTGTAGCAACTATCCGACTTCATAAATATTTTAGCAGTAGGAGATGCCTCTTGTTCTGCCTCATTCAGTTTGAAGGCAGAACAAGGGATGCTAAGAGAGGATATTGACTGCCGGATAGTTTCCACCAGTTAACACATTAGGATTTTCTATTCCATAAAGACGGTAGAGAGTGGAGGCGATACTGAGTGGCTCAAACCAGTACGTACCCTTTTTGGGTTTAAGCCATATCCTGTTGCTCCCCGCATTATCTACTACGGTTTCCCCCACTACACCTTTGTGTGTAAAATACCGGTTCCCCCCTAAAATATAAAGGTTCTGCAAATTGCCGTGATCCCAGCCATTGGCTGAGTTGAGATTGACATTGCGACCAAATTCACCAAATACCATAATATTGATCGTATCAATCTTGTCGATAGCCCTAATATGCGCTACAGCTGCTTTTAGCGATTGGAATAGATTTTCCATTCGATTGACATAATCCCGACCATCATTATGATCATCCCAACCTCCCAGTCCACCAGTGCCCAGCGTAATGATTTTGGTATCTGGATTATTATGCAAGAGCTTAATTGCTGCTTTGATCTTTCCTGAAAAATCATTATTTGGATAGATACTCTCTTCCTCTGCCGACTTGATGTCTTTAATAAAGCCAGAGAGCTTCCCTCTTCTAGCAAAAGCATCTTTTATCTTACCTTTTTGATTGTAACTCTGAGCAAGTTTATCCATTTTGGTAGTCAGTGCAGGATCAAAAACATTGGGTGTTTCAGCATTCCACCAGCGGTCAGGAAGCCTGTTCTGCTCCTCCTCTGTATAGTAATTCCAATGCCTTACATTTCTGTCATACGGATTATCAAAATCTTCATTGATTCCTACCGGCTTGAGATAGCCTGGCAGGGCAGTATTGCCTTCTAGATAGAAGGTTGACTCTCCCTCCATAGTGACAAAAGGCATGAGTGTATTTGTATTGATGACACCCTTTGCCTGTAGTATCGTAGCGATATTGGCAACGATCCCTCCCCCGTCAGTATCGTAGGTTCCTTTTTGATTTTGTTCTGTACAGACACCGTGCGCTTTGTTTCCGGCATCTTCACGCTCCTGTGAATAGCATGTTCGAAAGAGTGACATGTCCCCTGCAGCCATAAGCTCCTCCATATGTGTACCACCTGCTTCTTGCCAGCATCCGTTGGCAGTGGGTGTTGTACCTCTGAAGTAGTCTGCATGACTATTTTGTGAGTATTTATCGATCTGGGTTAGATTGGTAATGTTCCCACCGAGTTGACTGGCACCCCCATACATAAAGATGATGATCGTTTGTGCAGCATTGTCACTATAGGTTGTGCTGGAGAAGTCTATCTCATTCACATTTAGTGTGGCACCGTAACCCAATGAGGGTATAAGAATTGCCGATCCCGCCGCTAGTGATAGTTTAATAAAGTCTCTTCGTTTCATATTACTTTACCTCTCTTTGTCTATAAATCGCATCTAAGCGTGAAATGTAGTCCAGCACAAGATGGGCTATATTCCTTTTATTGCGTTCTCTTCTGTCTGCTTGATCTTCCGGATCATCATGAGATACAAACATATTAAAGTCATCTTTAAACAGTTGTTTCCCATCTCGTAATTCGATCATATGATTTTTAAATAAAGTATGTTCTGCGTCTGTTGCTTTACGTGCAATAGTGGACTCAAATAGGTAATCTACAAATGTTTTAAGACTGGATGTGTCACTGCTGCTATTTGAATCGAATCGATCAAAAGCGATAAAACTAGGCATCCATCCATCATGTCCCCAGGAATCAGGTTTGTCATCATATTCAGGTCTTGCGTTGTCCAAAAGTATCTCTTCCCGTATGTACTTATGATAGTGGGCAAAAGAGAGACTATCCAGTGGAACACGTTCAAGCTTCCCCAGCTTATATTTCATGCTAGCTTGGTGCATCTCTTCCAGCCTTGATTTAAATTCTCTAAATGTGCTCCTGCGATGTCTATAGTCCATCTTCTTTGCCAATGAATAAAAAGTTTCTTCGGCACTTTGACCGCGATTATTATGCAATAGATACTCTTCTGAGAATATGATCTGTAATAATATGTCTTGCCATGTTTCCGGATGACTTGAGATGATGGCATTGGTTATCTCTTCTTTTTTCTCAGTGCTTTTCTCTGGAAAGAAGAAGTCTACAAGCCTATGTGTGACTCCTGAGGTAAAGCGATCAGATTTGGCAAGCTCCCGATAAAAATCTTCACCGGTAATCACTGCTTCCCCACCAAAGAAATTTGTCAATACATTTAGAGGGGTTGTATTTTGGTTAAGACTTACTTCGAGAATATCGCTATCAGTATTTAGTTTCCAGTTCTTTAGTGCTCTTCCTGCTATCGGGACATGTGCATCGTTGGTGTCGAGTAGAAATATTTCTAACATCTCACGTCCATTGTCTTCCGGGCTTCTAAAGCGTCTCCAGTTGTTTCCACTCATCATATGTACATAGGCGATAAAACGCATACCGCTTTCATTTTCAAGCATGGTCACCAGTCGGTTATAGATTCCTGATACATCAGGTGTATGGGTAGAAGAGAGCTCATAGGCAGGTGAGAACATGATTGTCTGGGTTAGGATATAGGCAACCCAATTGTTCAAAAAGTATTTGTCCAGATCCTTCATCGCGTAGAAGCGTGTCAGGATTGCAATAGCCTGAGGTGTGTACCAGCTGCTATCGTACTGACGAAACACCGTGTCATCCAGTATGTGTTCTTCGAGCCATCCCTTGTCAGTGCTTTCCTCTTCAAGGCCACTGCGTACTGTCCCCAAAAAGCCATCTTCTGCAATTTTCTTTTTCAGCTCTTTTAGGGGGTATCCATAAAAGAGTGTATTGAGCAATTTATTGGCAATCGTCAGCTTTTTACTTTTGCTCAGTACATCAAATTCAGCATCAGTCAACTGATTAAGTGTGTAGCTGGATGCACCCATGTTTTTGTGATAGAAGGTCAGACCTCGATATTTGACCTGGCTAAACTCATCATGGGTATTGATGCTGCTGTTCTCGTCTGGTGTTGTGCCAGTATCATCGCCACTACCATTTCCACCAGCACTTCCGCCGCCGCCACAGTTTAAGAGCATAAAAGCTGCCATAATAATCACCGACCACTTGCGTAGGAGTGTATACATATCCATAGATATCCTTTTGTTAATGATGCTAAAACAGGAGTAAGAAAAATACAGCGAGCATATCCACCTTTTTCAATGATAAAAAGAGTGAATTATCGGTAGCCTGGCGATCTTATGAAGACCCATAGCTTTCTGTCCTTGCCTCACGACAAGTTTAGCATTGTCAAATTATAATATAAGAGTATTACCACATTATTACTGCTTGATACATCTTAATACTTCATTCTAGCTAGGAAAGATTAGAGAAATATTAATTTTAAATATATTAAATTTATTATGTATCGGAACAGTAGCATTTTCCCGTTTCAAAAAAGTTCTATTTTAGAGTGAATTAAAGTCTAGTTAAGTTATAATCAACCTGTTTATGGAAAATCCATAACTATACATAAAGGAGAATGAATGAAAAGAATTGCAAAAGCGGCGGCACTTGTAGGTGTAGTAGCGTTGTTGGTGAGTCCATTGGCAGCCAAAAAAATCAAGTGGAAACTAGCAGAGACATGGCCCTCTACCTTGACACCGCTTGCTTCACCACCACTCAAGTTGGCACAGTATGTCAAAGAGATGTCAGATGGTAAATTTATCATCAAAGTGGAAGGAAAAGAGAAACATAAGGCACCACTGGGCATCCTCGATATGGTCAAAGGCGGACAGTATCAAATGGGACATAGTGGCTCATATTATTGGAAAGGCAAAGATATCAACACCGTTTGGTTCACCACCGTACCTTTTGGTATGACACCTTCTGAGCAGTATGCATGGTTCTACTATGGCAATGGCATGAAGTATATGAAAGAGGTCTATGACAAGTTTGGTGTGATGAACTTCCCAGGCGGTAACACAGGTAACCAGATGGGTGGTTGGTTCAGAAAAGAAATCAACAAAACAGCAGATCTCAAGGGTCTCAAGATGAGAATCCCGGGACTTGCAGGAGAAGTACTCGCCAAACTGGGTGTCAATGTTACCAATATCCCCGCAGGTGAGCTCTATACATCCCTAGACCGTGGAACCATCGATGCACTTGAATGGGTTGGACCGGGTATGGATATCAAAATGGGCTTTCATAAAGTAGCACCTTATTACTATACTGGTTGGCATGAGCCTGCGTCAGAGATGCAGTTTATGGTCAACAAAAAAGCTTTTGACAAGCTTCCAAAAAATTTCCAAGCCATCTTAGTTACTGCAATGAAAGCAGCAGCGTTCGATATGTATGTAGAGAACTTTGCAGCATCTGTTGATGCGTGGGATAAGATGAAAAAAGATTTCCCAAATATCAAGGTAAAAACATTCCCAAAAGCAGTGGTTGCAGATATGGAAAAAGCAGCAACAGAAGTCTACGAGGGGTACGCGGCAAAGAATGCCAAGTTTAAAGAGATCTACGAGGACTATACTTCGTATATGAAAAAAGCCAGAGCATGGTCTCAGATGATGCAAGGCGGATACTTGAATCTAGAGAAATAGAATAACCTAATTTTGGCAAGCCTCTATGGCTTGCCAAATGCCCAATATCAAGCGGAGAGATACACTCCTTTTGATATTAGGTATAGAGGAGTAAGTGTGTTGTTGAAAATTGAAAAACTCATGGATAGAATCATTGATGCTATCGGGTATGTGACAGGTGTATTGATGATACTGATGATTCTCAATGTCGCTTTTGATGTGCTAATGCGATATGCATTTCATAATAGCTCTATCGGGATGCAAGAGGTAGAGTGGCATCTGTTTGCTGTGATTATTCTCTTTGGAACAGGCTATGCACTTAGACATAATGCGCACGTCAGAGTAGATTTTCTCTATGATAATTTTAGCTATAAGACCAAAGCGATGATCAATATCCTTGGTACACTGCTTTTTTTGATCCCGCTGGCATTATTGATCACCTATGGTTCTTATGATTTTGTAATGGATGCCTATACAACAGGAGAGATTAGCGAAGATCCAGGAGGGCTTACCCACCGCTGGATCATTAAAGGGATGATTCCTTTGGCATTTACTTTTCTCATCTTTTGTGCTGTGAACTATATACTCAGTAATATCAATATCTATCGCGGGTTAGAAAAATTTCCTGAGCCTGAGGAGGAGATGATATGATAGGACTCATTATGTTTGGAGCGGCACTATTGCTACTTGTGGTTGGGTATCCTGTTGCTTTTACTTTTGGTGCAGTGTCGATCTTTTTCGGTGCGTTGTCTGCATGGTTTGAGATTATACCAGATGGTGGAACTGTGTTGGAGTTTTATGATGAATTTCTCTCCATGTTTACGATGATGCCTTTTAGAATCTATGCGATCATGACCAACAAGATTCTTATGGCAGTACCACTGTTTATCTTTATGGGGATTGTACTCCAAAAATCAGAGCTTGCAGAGCGAATGTTGTCTTCCATGGGGACACTCTTTGGTAAAGTACGAGGGGGATTAGCGATTTCAACGGTACTCATCGGTGCATTACTGGCAGCTTCTACAGGAGTGGTAGGTGCTTCAGTGGTAGCGATGGGTGTTATTTCATTGCCAGTAATGTTGGATAATGGATATAAAAAATCGATCAGCTGCGGTACGATCTGTGCTGCAGGGACATTGGGACAGATCATTCCCCCTTCTATTGTGCTCATTGTTTTGGCAGACGTATTTCAGCTACCAGTAGGTGATCTTTTTAAGGCAGCAGTGATGCCTGGATTGATGCTGGTAGGTGTCTATGTGATCTATATCCTGGTCATCTCTTTTTTAGATAAAGAGGCTGCACCTGCGATGAAAATAGATACTAGTGTTACCAAAGCAACAAATATTAAAAAAGCACTACTTTCCATTATACCTCCTCTGACATTGATCGTTTTAGTATTGGGGTCTATTTTTGCAGGTATTGCAACTCCGACGGAGTCTGCTTCCTTGGGCGCACTAGGGGGAATGATTCTAGCAGCTATGTATGGAAAGCTCAGCTATAGATTGGTAAAAGAGGCTTCTTTGGAGACTGTCAAGACCACCTCTATGGTTTTTGCAATCCTAATCGGAGCCACAGCCTTTTCTATGGTCTTTATTTATAGTGGTGCAGATGAGATCGTTGAGGCATTTATGACCACGCTTCCTGGGGAGAAGTGGGGCTTCCTTATTTTGACAATGCTCATTATCATGTTTCTGGGCTTCTTTATTGATTTCATTGAAATCTCGTATATTGTCGTACCTATTCTTTTGCCGATTGCGCAAACCATTGGTATCGATCCCCTCTGGTTTGCTATCCTGATCGCACTGAATCTACAGACTTCATTCCTGACCCCTCCCTTTGGCTTTAGTCTCTTTTATCTCAAGGGAGTGGCTCCTCCAGGGGTAAAAACTACCGATATCTACAAGGGAGTTGTACCTTTTATTACTCTCCAGATATTGGTACTTGCTTCTATCGTACTCTTTCCAGGATTCTATGGATTTAGTGGGTAAAACCACTTCTGTAGAAGAATGTGACTTTCTCGAAACTTTCTAGAGTAGATTAAGACGAAATCATCCTTTTTTTATCTTTTTCATAAGAAAAAATCGTTATACTTATTCTAATTCAAAATAAAAGGATCAACATGAAAAAAGTTCTATTGGCAGCTAGCGTAGCAGTTGCATTATCGGTATCAGCAGGAGCAGCAGATTTCGTATTGAAATTTAGTCACGTGGTGAGTGAAAATACTCCTAAAGGCAAAGCAGCGGTTTTCTTTGAGAAGAGATTGGAAGAGCTCAGTAAAGGTAAAATCGATGTGCAAATCTACCCAAGCTCACAGCTTTACAAGGATAAAGCGGTACTTAAGGCGATCAAACTGGACTCTGTACAAATGGCATGTCCTTCTTTCTCAAAATTTGGCAAGTTTGTTCCACAGTTGGCACTTTTTGATCTACCATTCCTCTTTAAGGATATCGATCAGCTCCATAGAGTACAGGACAGTGCAGTAGGACAAAAACTGAAAGACATGGTTACTGCAAAAGGCTATGTAGCATTGGATTTCTGGGACAATGCATTTAAGCAGTTCACCTCATCAAAATCAGCACTGATTAAGCCAATGGATGCCAAGGGTCAGAAGTTTAGGATTATGAGTTCTAAAGTACTGGAAGCTCAGTTCCAGGCAGTGAATGCCAATCCTCAGATGATGCCGTTCTCCGAAGTATATTCAGCACTCCAGCAAGGGGTTATTGATGGTCAGGAAAATACCAACTCTAACATCTATACGAAGAAGTTCTATGATGTTTCAAAGTATATGACTGTGAGTAATCATGGATACCTAGGATATCTTGTCGTGATGAGTAAAAAATTCTGGAATTCACTCCCGGCTGATTTGCAAGCCAATGTAAAACAGGCGATGAAAGAAGCCACAGCGAAAGAACGTGAGTGGGCAGTAGAGCTGGATAAGTCACAGTTTGCAGAGATTGAAAAATATGCAAAAGAGACAAAGAAACTTGAGATCACTGTCTTGACTCCTGAACAGAGAGATGAGTGGAGAAAGGTGATGAGTACCATTTATCCTAAATTTTATGATGATAAAGTGATCGGTAAAGATCTTATAGAGGCAGCCATTAATACCAAATAGGATTTCTAATGAAAAGTTTTTTTTTATTGGTAAGTAAAGTGATTGGTTTTGTCAATCAAAGTATTGCAGCATTCGGCATCTCTGCCGGTGTTGCTTTGGCATTTTACAATGTTGCAGCGAGATATATTTTCAATACAAGCCTCACTTGGGCTTCAGAGCTGACAATTTTTCTCTTTTTGTGGAGTGTTTTTTTTGGTGCAGCCTACTGTTTCAAAGAAGATGCTCATATTTCCATCTCCATATTATTAGATGTAGTTTCTCCTCCTGTTGCTAAAGGTATGATGCTTATCTCTCATAGCATTACGTTTGTCTATTTGGCTGCGGTTTCTTTTTATGGGTATAAATATCTCCAGCTAGTGATAGAATTAGATGAGATGTCCATAGATCTTGAGATTCCTATGTGGATACCCTATCTAGTGATACCAGTTGCCTTTGCTTTTGCTGCATTTCGTGTTGCAGAAAAGATTGTGTATATCATTAAAACACCTGCGGAAAAAGTAAAGATAATGAGTGAAGCTGAGATGATTTTAGCCGAGATGGAAGCATCTGCTCCCGAAGATGTGTTGGCTGAAGTGAAGAAGAAGTCTATAGGAGGCGTACTGTGAGTGTAGGTGTATTATTTGGGATTTTCTTCTTTCTGCTAGTGATTGGTTCCCCTATTGCAATTGCTCTGGGGGCTTCCACATTTGTAACACTCGTGTCCTTTACTTCTATTTCTCCTATTGAGATATCATCAATGATATTTGAGAAAATTGATAGCTATTCGTTGATGGCAATTCCTATGTTTATTTTGGCAGGAAGCTTACTTTCGAAGGGAAGCAGTGCCAAACGAATCATTGATTTTGCACAATCAATTGTAGGACACCTTCCTGGTGGTTTACCTATTGCTGCAATTTTTGCCAGTATTATTTTTGCAGCCGTTTCAGGAAGTTCACCGGCAACAGTTGTTGCGATCGGTTCGATTATGTTTGGCGCAATCACCGATGCCGGTTATCCTCAAAAATATGCAGTAGGAACGATTGCTACAGCCGGTAGTTTGGGTATACTCATTCCTCCTTCCATCGTCTTGATTGTCTTTGGGGTGACAGCTGAAGTTTCTATCGGTCGCTTGTTTATGGCAGGAGTTATCCCGGGTATTATGCTTGGCTCAATGCTTATGACTGTGACCTATATCGGGGCGAGACGATTGGGCTTCAAAAGAACAGACCCCAAACCATTTAGCGAGAGAATGGCTAAGATGAAAGATGCATCATGGGGACTTATGACCATCGTCTTTGTCATTGGAGGT
>Ga0256827_10000791_pt1 | contig 20038 bp, 15 predicted proteins | sample CV84metaG_FD_185977 | JGI IMG/M metagenome (GOLD analysis project Ga0256827, IMG submission 185977) | Hydrothermal vent microbial communities from East Pacific Rise, Pacific Ocean - CV84 | ecosystem: Environmental > Aquatic > Marine > Hydrothermal vents | place: Pacific Ocean: East Pacific Rise... | reverse complement strand
GTGGTATCTGTGTAAAAAATGATATCTGTCCAGAAATTGGATGTGAATTACAATGTGATAATGGTTTTAAACAAGATGCAAATGGTTGTGATATCTGTGAATGTATAGAAACTCCTACTGAATGTACAGTAGATGCTGATTGTGCTCAAAACTATCATTGTGAACGACTTAACTGTGGAAATAATACAAATGACTGTGGTAGTGTATGTGTAAAAGATGAAATTGAATGTGGTGGAATTGCAGGTGTTGAATGCCCACAAGGAATGATTTGTGAATATAGCTCAAATTCAAATGATGCAACAGGAACATGTGTAGAAGAAACCATCTGTCCAGAAATCGGATGTGAATTATACTGTGAAAATGGTTTTAAACAAGATGCAAATGGTTGTGATATCTGTGAATGTATAGAAACTCCTACTGAATGTACAGCAGATGTTGATTGTGACGAAAACTATCATTGTGAACTACCTCTTAGCTGTTATCTTGATGAAAGTGGTGAGTTAAACTGTCCTGATGATGGTGGTATATGTGTAAAAAATGATATCTGTCCAGAAATTGGATGTGAATTACAATGTGATAATGGTTTTAAACAAGATGCAAATGGTTGTGATATCTGTGAATGTATAGAAACTCCTACTGAATGTACAGCAGATGCTGATTGTGCTCAAAACTATCATTGTGAACGACTTAATTGTGGAAATGATACAAATGATTGTGGTAGTGTATGTGTAGAAAATGATATCTGCCCAGAAATTGGATGTGAATTACAATGTGAAAATGGTTTAAAACAAGATGCAAATGGTTGTGATATCTGTGAATGTAACTAAAAGCTTAATATTGATATAAAACCTCATAAGAAATCTCATAAAAAAATAAAAAATGTCATCAAATAATAATTAAGATTGTTATATATATAATCACTTATTATTAGCAATTGTTAATATAGAATGAAAAGTGTATTAAGGATTTATTATGGAGATTTATTTTTATGAAAATTAAATTATTTTTAAGCTCTTTTTTAATGATATTTTTTATATTAAGTTGCGAAGAATCAAATTCTAATCAAATCAATGATGAGAAGAAGCATGCCTTAACTGGATTGGTTACAATGGGAAGTGTTAAAGACTTACGCAATGGAAAATTCGATGTTTTAAAAGAAGCCAATATTCATCCTGATATTTATTCTGGAGTTGTTATTAGAGCCACTTGGGGAGAATTAGAACCTAAAAAAGATAAATTTGATTTTTCTTCAATCCAAAATGCTTTATCATATATTGAAAACTATAACAATACACACCCTAATCACAAATTAGCAGCTAAATTAAGAATATCTGCAACAATTAATCCTCCCGAATGGCTATTAAATTTAGCAAATGGACCAGTTGAAATTATGATAAATGAATCCTTATCTTATAATATCGGGCTTTTTTGGACATCTGAATATCGCCAAGCTTGGCATAACTTACAAATAAAACTAGCAGAAGTATTTGATACAAATAAATTAATACAAGAAGTATGTATAACATCACCTACAATGGCAACCGATGAACCATTAGTTACAATATTTAATCCATCTACAATCCAAAATTTAAAAGAAAAGGGTTTTACTGATATTGCCTTTAAAGAAGCTCTTAAGGGGACACTAGATGATTACTCATGTTGGAAAAAAACATTAATTGATTTTAGTTTTAATACATATAGGGAAATAGATACAGGAATACCAGTTAAAAACGATAATTTTACCATTGATTTAATAAAAAATTTTAAAAATAAATATGGAGATAGAGCTATTCTTTCTAATCATGGTTTACAAGAAAATTTAACGGCTGGAGCACTTCCTATTTATCAGCTATTCTTAGAACTTGGTGGAGATATTGCAACTCAAACAAAGGCTCCAAAAGATTTAACTGAGCAAACCTTTAAAGTTGGCCTGAGTTATGGTGTTTCAGAGTTTGAAATTTGGGATAGTCAGGATGCAGGTGGTTTTGGTGATTTTAATATTAATGATTTACAACATTGGAATGATATTATCAGTACAAATTAATTTTAAAATGTCATCAAATAATAATTAAGATTGTTATATATATATAGGTTTATTAATACTTGTATTTTTATACTTGTTGATATATAATCTTAGCACATAGTAAGGAGATTATATATCATGAACGAAAACTTTTTATTATCCTTGCAAAAAGGAGATGAAAGAGCTTTTCATGAATTATACGGGATGTATTCAGATAAGATTTATAGATTTGGATATAACTTAAAAAGAAATGAGGAATTTGCAGAAAATCTTGTACAGGAAACTTTTATCAAGGTTTTTAAAAACATTAAATCTTTTAACTACAATAAAGAGTTAAAGGATCCATTAAAAAGCTGGATTTATAAAATCGCTAAAAACCATGCTTTTAATGAAATAAAAAAGGTTAAAAGAAAGATGGAGCTTATAACTGAAGAAGAACCCTATGAAAAAATAGGGCGAGCAAGCAGGATTGAAGATAAAGTTATAGAGAAAGAGCAACTAAAAAAAGTTTACAAAAAGTTGGATACATTCTCTATAAAGAAAAGAACAACATTTGTTCTTTTCTTTATAGAAGAGCTAACTGCAGATGAAGTTGCTCTCATTATGAAAGAAAACAGAGGAAGTACTTTAAAACGACTTCAAAGGCTTAAAGAAGAATTAAAACAAGCTTTAAGTAAGGAGGGGTATGAATAAAATAGAAGAAAGTAGCTTAAGAGATTTTGGGAAAGATTCTAATACATTAGAACACCTAAAAAATATAGAACTTTCCGATAAAATTCGTAATAATATCTGGAATAATATTGAATCAGAAATAAACCCCAAAAAAAACAATATTTATACTTTATTTATGAATTATAAATATAATCTAGCTATTGCAGTAGCAGTAATTATTAGCTTTACTGCAATTTTGATTTATACTAACAATAATAATATGAATAAAATAATTTCAAAAAATATAATTAATATAAAAATGGGAGGAACAATTACTGTTGCTAAAAAAACATCTTTTAGTGTAATTAAATCAACTTACAAAGAAGAATTAGTTTCTTTAAAAGGTGGAGAATTAAATATACATGTAATTCCTGCAAAGAAAGGAGAGCCAACAAAAAAATTTACAGTAAAAACAAAAGATGGTATTGTGAGAGTAAAAGGAACAAAATTTAATGTTAATGTTAATGAATCAGGTACAGATGTATTAGTAAGAAAAGGGACCGTTTGGGTAGAGCCTAATGGTAAAGGTAGAGAAAGAGTTATTTTAACAAAAGGTCTTTCTACTCATATTATACCTCTTAATATCTTTCTTAAAGAAATTAAAGAAAAAGGAACACAAGCATATATAAATCATGAATACGATATCGCTAAAGAAGCTTTAAATAAATACATTTTAAATAAAGAAAACGATTACAGTACAATTACAATACTTGCAAGAATTGCAGAATCAGAAAAAAGATATAAAGATGCCATAATACTTTATAATAAAGTATTAAAAAGCGATGTTCCTCTTGAACAAGAAACTGCGTGGATTGCAATTGCAGTTTTATTTAAAAACAGTAATCAAAAAATTAAAGCAAAGTCCATGTTTAATGATTATCTTAAAAAATTTCCAAATGGAATATTTAAAGATGATGTTCATAAAGAATTAAATAAAAAGTAGGATTAAATGTTTTTATTAATATCATTAAGTATTTTATTTCAAACAATTTCTTTACATTATGTAGGTGATAAAAAAATTGAAAACCTTCTTTTTTCAGGAAGCAATCAGTTTAAAATGATAGAAGAATGTAACGAAAACTGTGTAAGCATAACTGTAAATAAAAAGAAAGTTACACTAATTCTAAAAAGTCAGGGAGAATCAATTAAAAAGAAATATGACTTCTCAAAAGAAACTCTCTCACCCGCTCAATATGCAGACTTATTAAGATTAAAAATTATTTTATTTAGAAAAGAATATAAAAAAAAGGTAGAAAGAAGGTTTATATATCTATTAAAATATGAAATAGAATCAAAAATAAAGCTAGAATTAGAAGAGAAAATAAAAAAAGAACTGGAAGAGAAAATAAAATTAGAACTAGAAGAAAAAATAAAGCTAGAATTAAAAGAGAATATAGAATTAGAATTAGAAAAAAAAATAAAACTATTCAAAAATGAACTTGAAAATAAAATCTTCACTAATCTAAGTAATAAACAAAAAGAAAGTTTGAATACAGAATTAAAGGAAATAAAAAAAGAATTAAAAATAAAACTAGAAAATGAATTAAAAAATAATTTAAAAAAAATACTAAAATCAAATATTACCGCTGAATTGGAAAATGCTAAAAAAGAATTAAAAAAAGAATTAAAGAAAGAAATAAAAAAAGAAATAAAACAAGAGATTGAAAATGAACACTTGAAAAAACAATATAATAACATTACACTTGCTGGAAATATCAATACAAATATAAAAAGAGATAAGTTATCTATAGGTACATTGCTTGAATACAGGCAAATAGATGCTCAAAAAATTATAGCCTATACCTTTACCTATTTATTTGGCAGAGAAGGAAGTGATAGTAAAGATAAAACAAGTTTTATTTTATTCCAGATTTCAATGGGAAGAAGTTTTCAAATATATAAAAATATAAATCTAGAATTTTTACTTGGAGGCTTCTCTACAATAGTAAATTTAACAGATAAAGATGATAAATGGTATTTTGGATGGGAAACAGCAGGAGGAGTACTTGGCTCATTAAATACTTCTATAACTCTTACTCCCAAATGGGGTGTTACATTTAAAACTGATTTATTTCTTTTTTTAGTTAATTATAGAAATACAGATAATGATGGTTTATATGGAAATAAAAAAATGTCAGAAAGCTATTCATTAGGTGTTTTCTTTAAGTTTTAATAATTTTAGCAAATAATTCAAGTTTAGGTATATTAATATCTGTTATCATAATTTTAAATTCACTATCTAAATCAATAGAGCCAACAGATAAAACTTTAGCCTCAATTGCCAACTCAGGAATTAACACAATTCCCTTACCTCCCCTTTTATCAATTAAAACACCATCAAATTCTTTATTTTCAAGTTGCTTTATATAAATAAGCTTCCAATGCCTAGAACTCAAACGGCTTGCCATTGTACAATTATAAGCAGTAAATTCTGCTTCATTCATTTTTTCTTCTACTTGATCACTGCTTATTAAGTCTTTATTTAATAAAAAAGCCCTGATTTGTTGATGAACCAATAAATCAGAATAACGCCTTAAAGGGCTTGTAGTTCTAACATATTTATCTAATCCTAATCCAGCATGAATAGAGGGATTTAAAGATAATTTACTTTTTTGAAATGTTTTAAGATAAGATATAGTTTGTGCCAAAGTTTTAGGTTGTTTAATTTCTTCAGGAGCATTTTGAGAAACATAAGGAGCAGGAATATTATTTTCATAAAGCCATTGAGCAACAGCTTCATTTGTAAGCAACATTATAGTTGCCACCATCTTTCTACTTTTAGTCATCTCAATTTTATTAATTTTTATATTCATTTCAGAAACAAATTTTGAGGAGTTAATTTTTAAACAACTTTCCTTACCAAATATATTATCACTATTTAAATTATTAACACTAATATCTGCTTCTGGTAGTATAATATCCATACTACCATTATTCGCCCTTCTCTTATTAAATCTATCTACTAAATTATTTATCTTTGAAAATAAAGAGTTTTCCATTAAATTATCAGCTTCATTATATGAAATCCTCTTAACTTTTATTAAACTAGGAGTAATTTTCTCACAAACAGGCTTTCCATCATCATTTATTTTAATTTTAAATGATAATGCAACAGACTTTTCACTTAAACCAAGTCCTAATTTTTCAACAATGCTCAAAGGAATCATATTAATTGATTTTTCAGGTAAATACAGTGTAGAACCTCTTCCTCTTGATTCTAAGTCAATTTCAGAATCAGGAACTATCATAGATGCAACATCTGCTATATGCACCCATAAATATTCGCCATCAAAACTAACGGCATCATCAGGGTCTTTGGTATGCTCACTATCTATTGCATAAGTTTCAAGAGCGGTTAAATCTATCCTTTTTCCATTATCTGACTCAGGAATATCAAATTCAGGATTTTGAAGAGCACAATTAAACCTTTTAGGATATGGATTTATTTTATCAGACCATAAATCAAGCCGTAATAATAGTTGATGAGCCTTTAAAGGCGTTGATTCCTGATTAATAGCCTTCATTGTCCGATTATTTGTTTCATGTCCAAAAGCTAATGACTCAACTTCTCTTAACTTAATCAAATCACTTTCATTTACTAATTTATTTTTCACTCTTTCAATATAATCACTCCACTCTTTAATTCCTCTTTCCTTTTCTTCTCTTTCTGAGAGTATTTTATTAATTGTTTCTTTTGAATTTGCTTTTATTTCATTTAAATCACCATAAAAATAAACTTTTTCTTGTAGTAATATCCATGTTTTCCACAAAGAAGGTGCAGAGACTTCTCCATATATAAATTCTGCCAAGTCATCAATATTTACAGTTTCTTCGTCAATTAACTCTAATGCAGACTCAATATCTTCATCTAATTTATTATCTAACTCTTTAAAATCACTAACTGGCCCTGAATATAAAAAAACAATATCTTTCAAACGAACTTTTTTAGTCTTTTTATTTTTCAACATCAATGTAATTTTATCATCTAAAATACTGGTTATTATTGCAGGAGAATTATGATATATTACTAAACTCCCTTTTTTATATTTATTTATTGAATTTTCCAAAAATTATTCCTCCATCATACATAAAACTATATTACATTAAAATCAGCCTAGAAATCAATATAAACAATCTTTCCTCCTAAAATAGTCATATAGTTTTTAGCATTTAACCAAAAATTTTCATCATATTTTTTATAATCATCAATTAATATTAAATTTGCTTTTTTTCCTACTTCAATACTCCCCTTAATATCTTCACTATTTGATAATTTTGCTGCATTAATAGTATAATTATTAATCGCTTCTTCTGCTGTAATTGCTTCTCTTTTATTCAAATTATGCGTAACAGCATAGTAAATTGCTTTAAATGGATTAAACTCAACAACAGGCACATCACTCGAAAACCCAATAGTTAAATCTCTCAAACTATTAAATCTAAAGGAATAATTTTCTAATTCCATTTTTATTAAAATTTTTGTATCTTCTCTAAGATGCAATGGCTGCATTGACAAATAAACTTTATCCTTAATTATTTCTAGTTTTTTTATTGTTTCATCTCTGATTATTTGAGCATGTTCTATTCTAACAAAATTTTTTATTAATTTTTTATGTTTTATAAAAATTTCAACAATATCATCAACTGCCCTATCTCCAATAGCATGAACGGATACCGATAAATCATTAATCAAAGCTTTTTTTATATCCTTCTCAATATTTTTTAGTTTATTCTCTTTATTTTTACTTAAAATATCTGAGTATAAAAAAGCAGTTGAAGAACCAATACTCCCATCATAAAACAATTTTAATGAGCCTAATTTTAAATTTTCATCACCCATATATGATTTTTTATTATTATTTATCATTTCATCAAGCATTTCAACAGGAAAGTGTCTGCAAACTTCTAATTTTTTACCAATATTATCATAAGCATAAAAATCAGCATTAGTAAATGCCATCTCATGAATTGAGGTTATACCATTTTTATATAATTCCAATAAATCATTGTTTTTAATTTGAGTAAAGTCATCTGATTTAAGAGGCCAGTCAGTTAAACCTATACCCGTAATTAAATAAGAATGATAATCACTACTTGCAAGCGTAAAAACTTTTTTTCTAGTTATATTTTTAAATACTTTAGCAAGTTTATTTTTATCAAATAGTGAAATTTTTAGTCCATAACCCTTTATTTTTTCGGGATTTTCATTAATAAGTGTTAAAATTTCATAAATATTTTTTACCTTTGAAAAATTTATTTGTAATTTTAATTTTATATATTCTGAAAAGTGAGTATGAGTATCAATAAATGAAGGAAGTAATAGTTTTTTCTTTAAATCTATTTTTTTATTATACTCTCCATTTGGTATATTATTAAATTCACCTATATAAAAAATTTTATCATTTTTAATAACAACAGAATCAATACTTTTATTATATCCAAATACAATACCATTAAATAGTAAAATCATAAATCCTCATAGTAATAAATATTGAAAGACTATCATAATAAAGATAATAAAAACAAATTTATAAAACAATATTTATTAAATATTAAATATTAAATAACAACAGTTAATATTTTCATCTATTATTCCGATTAACATAGTATGATTTATAAGGAGTTTTTATGTTTAAGCTTTCATTAAAAGGACAATTAATCTTTTGGTTTCTAATTCTTGGGATAATTCCTGTTATTATTATATCTCAAAATTTTCTTGGAATAGTTGCTATGGATAATGAAATTGCAGCAAAGAACAAACTCGAAACAGTAAGAGATTTGAAAAAGATTTCAATAGAAGCTTATTTGAATGGATTAACCGAAGAAGTAGAATTTATTGCAGAAAACCAAAATGTTTTTCAATTAACAAGTGATTTAAGAAAATTTCATAAAGAAAATCATGTAAAAACAACAGATAATTATCCTGTAACTTCAGAAGAATATAAAACCTTATACAATAAATATAAATCTTTTTTTGATAAAACAGTAAAAAAGCATGGATATTATGATTTATTTATTATATGCAGAAAACATGGTCATATTATGTTTACACAAGCAAAAGAAAGTGATTTAGGAGAGAATTTATCTGTTGGTAAATTAAAAAACTCCAACATTGCAAGACTCTGGAAAAAAGTAATTAAATCAGATAAAGTTGAAATAGTTGATTTTGAGCCTTATGCTCCTAGCAACAATGAACCAGCAGCTTTTATTGGATATCCAATAAAAGGAGAAAATGGCAAAACAGTATCTGTCTTAGCCATTCAGGTTTCTATTGATGAAATCAATAAAGTTATGAATAACAGAGCAGGAATGCAAAAAATAGTTAATGGTAAGGATATTGGTACTGGTGAAACTTATTTAGTAGGTAAAGATAAATTAATGCGTTCTGACTCTTATTTAGACCCTAAGTTTCATTCAATTAAAAATAGTTTTGCGAATCCATCAAAAGGAAAAGTTAATACAGAAGCCAGTAAAAATGCCCTGAATGGAAAATCAGAAATCAAATTAATCAATAATTATAATGGAAACAAAGTTTATTCTGCTTACAGCCCACTAAAAATTTTAGATTTAACATGGGCAATAATTTCTGAAATTGATATTCAAGAAGTAAACCAAATAACAAATAATTTAAAGCAAAAAAGGCTTTATATTATATTAATATTAGCTCTTATAATTATAATTTTTGCCTTTTTCATGGCTAAAAAAATTACAGACCCAATAGTAAAACCAGTAAAAGCAATGAATAATTTAATTTCAAGTAATGAAGGAGATTTAACTATTCGAATAGATACAAGTCAAAAAGCAGACCCCGAAATAAATATATTAGGGGGAATAATTAATAAATTTATTGGAGATACTCAAAATATCATAAAAGAGCTTTCCGAACAATCTACAGTTTTAGCTTCTTCCAGTGAAGAACTTGAAGTAACTTCGAATAATATGCTTGAATCATTACAAAATACAAGTGACAAAGCAAAAACATCACAAAATCAAGCTCTAAATGTTGTTTCAGAATCAGAATCAGTTGCAGCAGCACTAGAACAAAGCAGTACCAATATATCAAATGTCTCAAATCTAAGTAATAATATGGAAAATCATGTACTTTCAGTAAATAAAGATGCTGATGAAGTTTTGAATAAAATCATTTCAATCTCATCAGCAATAGAGCAAATGAATGCAACAATAATTGAAATCACCAAAAACACATCCGAAGCAGCAAATATTAGTAATAATGCTAGTCAACAAGCTGAAAAAACAGAAAATACAATGCAGGAACTAAATTTAATGGCAAATGATATTGGAGAAGTTGTTAACATTATTAAAGATATTGCCAATCAAACAAATCTACTTGCATTAAACGCAACAATAGAAGCAGCTAGTGCAGGTGAAGCAGGTAAAGGATTTGCAGTAGTTGCTAATGAAATAAAAAATTTAGCAAATCAAACTGCAGGTGCAACACAAAAAATTACAGAACAAATCCTTGGAATACAAGAAAATGTAAATAAAAGTAGTACCGATATCAAAGAAATCTCAGGTGTTATAAATAACTTAAACACAATAAGCAATAGTATTGCATCCGCATTAGAAGAACAATCAGCAACAATTAACGAAGTAGCAATATCAATGACAGAAGCAACGGATACAACAAAATCAACAGTTAATTCTATAAATGAAGTCAGTGAAAATTTAGCTGAGGTTAGTAATAATATTAATCAAGTTGCAGATGGTCTTGTATTAGTTACAGAAAACTCTGTAATAAGCACAACAAATGTAAAGAGCATATCAGAACACATTAAAGTAATTGTAAAAAACTCATCAGAAAGTGTAAGTGGTGCAGAACAAGTTAAATCATCAGCAACAGAGCTATCTAAATTATCTAATGTATTAGAAGAAATTATTAAGAGATTTAAAGTTTAATAATTTATTTTATTTTCCATATTTCAGAAGCATATTCTTTAATAGTTCTATCTGAGGAAAACTTACCACTCATTGCAACATTTAAAATTGCAGATTTAACCCATTTCTCAGTATCTTTATAATGCCCTTCTGCCTTTTTCTGAGCTTCAATATATGAATTAAAATCTTTTAATACAAAATAAGGATCAGGCATTCCACCATCTGCACCATATATTAAACTATTATATAACTCAGAAAATATATGTGAATATTCCGGAGCTAAAACCTCTGAATTTAATAACATATCAAGAACTTCTTTTAGCTCTTTATTATTATTATATTCCTCAAGAGGATTATAATTTCTATTTTTTAAATAATCAATAACTTCCTCGGAGCTTAATCCAAAAATAAACGCATGATCATTTCCTACTTCTTCTACAATTTCAACATTTGCTCCATCCATTGTTCCTATAGTTAAAGCACCATTTAACATAAATTTCATATTTCCAGTTCCACTAGCCTCTTTACTTGCTGTTGAAATCTGCTCTGATAAGTCAGATGCAGGAAATATGATTTCAGCTAATGAAACATTGTAGTTCTCTAAAAATACGACTTTAATTTTATTATCAATAGATTTATCATTATTGATTAAATCTGCCACTGAGTTTATTAATTTTATTATTAACTTAGCTCTATGATATCCAGAAGCTGCTTTTGCACTAAATATGAATGTTCTTGGATACATGTCAAAAGTTTTATCTTTTTTAAGTTTATTGTATAAATATAAAATATGGAGAACATTTAATAACTGTCTCTTATACTCATGAAGCCTTTTTACCTGTACATCAAATATAGAATTTACATCTACATCAATATTATTATGCTCTTTTATATACTTTGCGAGTATTTTTTTATTGTCAAGTTTTATTTCAGCAAATTTCTTTTTAAAGTTTTTATTATCTCCTAATTTTTTAAGCTTTTTTAATTCAGAAAGATTCGTTATCCAACTTTCACCAATATTCTCAGAGACTAATTCAGCAAGCTTTGGGTTAGATTTAAGTAACCATCTTCTTTGAGTAACACCATTTGTTTTATTATTAAATTTTTCAGGATAAAATTCATACCAGTTTTTTAATTCCTGTGATTTTAATATTTCAGTATGCAATCTAGCAACACCATTTACAGAATTTGCTGATTCTATTGCTAAAAATGCCATTCTAATTTGTCCATTTGCTAAAATTGCCATACTATTATATTTTTGATAGTCATTTGGATATTTTAATTGAAGCTTTAACAATAACCTTCTATTTACCTCTTCTATAATCTGGTAAATCCTTGGTAATAAAGGCCTGAAAACATCAATATTCCATTTTTCAAGAGCTTCCTGCATAATAGTATGATTTGTATAGGAAAACACTTTATTTGTGATTTTCCACGCATCCTCCCAATCCATTTTTTCATCATCTAGCAATATTCTCATCAACTCAGGAATTGCAACAACAGGATGAGTATCATTTAACTGAATTGCAATATAATCTGATATTTTCAATAAATCACCATTCGTATATTTCTTATATTTTCTAATTAAATCCTGTAGAGATGCAGAAGCGAAAAAATACTGTTGCCTTAATCTTAAAAGCTTACCAGCTCTATGATTATCATTTGGATACAAAATTCTGGATATATTTTTAGCTTCATTATTTTTTCTTAGTGCTTCTGTATAATCACCATTATTAAATGCAACCAAGTCAAAATATTCAGGAGATTCAGAAGCCCATAATCTTAATGTATTTATTTTATTATTACCATAGCCAACAATAGGATAATCATAAGGAACTGCAATAACCGATTCATAATTTTCCTGTTGAAAATTAGCTTCTCCAGCCTTAAAATTAACATTGACATTTCCTCCAAATTTTATTTCAATTTGTTCATCAGCTCTTTTTATTTCCCATGGAGAGCCTGACTTAAGCCAGTTATTTGGATATTCCACCTGAAAACCATTTTCTATTTTCTGTTTAAATATTCCATATTGATACCGAATACCATAACCATGTAAAGGAAAATTTAAAGTTGCTGCACTATCTAAGAAACAAGCAGCAAGCCTTCCAAGTCCCCCATTTCCAAGTCCTGCATCAATTTCAGTATTTTCAATAATATTATAATCAATATTAAACTCTTTTATAACTTCCTTTAGTTCTTCTTCTATTTTAAGATTAATCACATTATTACTAAAAAACCTTCCCATTAAAAATTCAGAGGATAAATAATAAGCTTGTTTCTTTCCTTTTGTAAAATAATATTTTTCTCTTTTTTGCCATAAATCAATAAAATAATCCCTGATTGCCCTTGAAAATGCAGAAAACAGCTCTTCTTTTGTCGCATTCTCACTAGTTTTTGCCAATTCATATTTCAAGTATCTTTTTACACTATCCTTAAAAAAAGATTTTTTATTTTTTATCACACTATCTCCTTTTTATTAATTTTAAATATGTATATCCATATAGTGAAACTTCTATAATAATAAAAATTATTATAGAGAAATTAAAAAAATTATTATTCACTATTTTATTCCATTTATCATAAAAACTAAAAACTACAACTAAGAAGTAACTATGCCATAAAAGAAATAAAACCCCCAGATATGAATCAAACTTATAAAGATAGAAACTACCAGGTAAAATAGCATTTATTAAAAAATCACGATATCTTTTTATTATCTTTTTTATTCTTATTTCTTTTTCTTTCTTAATTAAATCTTCTTTCTTTAAAGAAGACCTTGTATTCATCATACTATAACATGATGCACATAGCTCAAATGAATTATGCCTTTCTGTAATATCTAAATTATTAAAAACATCTCCACATCTCTGGCAATATGATGATTTTAATTTTTTTCTAAATATAATAAATAAAAACAAATAAAACATTGAAGCAATAAATAAATCAATCAAATATCTTTTATGATTAAGCTTAAATAAATCAAGATATTTATCACTATCTTTTTGTTCGTATATTTCAGAATATATTTTTATAGAATTTTTATAATTAGGAAATTTATCAATAAAAAAACGATTTATATTAAAAGTAGATATTTCATCAAGTTTTTTAACTAGTTTTTTATTTAAATTATTTGCAAGTTTCCTATAATATTCTGCTTTTTCCTTATCCTTTAAACGATAATAAACTTTACTCATATTATAAAAATAAAGAGTATCATCATTATAGTATTTTGCTTCGTTATAATAATCTATTGCTTTTTTATAATCTCCCCTTAAAGCATATATATTCGCAATATTATTATATAAAAATCCTGTTTTTTTTATTTTAATGGAATATTTATAATATTTTAAAGAAGTTTTAAAATCACCCTCTTTTTTATAAGTATTTGCAATTGCAATATTGGAAAAAAATGATTTCCTATCTTTTAGCCTGTTTAATTGTCTTCTTGTTGGTAAAATATCTGTGTGGATAAGTTCAAGTGAAAGCTTATCAATAGGTTGTACTTTTACATCATAAACCTGATATTTTCCAGATAGAAATTCAATAAGTAAAGGCATAAGAATCAAAAAAATCAATAATGGTATAAATTTCTTACCCAAATATACAAAAGATAACAAAACTAATAATAAAAACAGTAGTATTATATCAAAAGAAGCCAAATAAAATGAAATAAGAATAAAAGCAAGCGTCCAGAAAAAAGATTCATAATGTGGTCTTTTTATAAAAATTAAAGAATATATATCTTTAAAAAATAATAAAATTGATTTTATAAAAACAATAAGTAAAATAGCCAAGGAAAAAAATATTAAGAAATAAATACCTGAATAAAAATATAAATTTAAATTTTTTCCATTTTGTATTTCTTTAATATATCCTTTTATATAATGAGGTAAATAATTCCAAAATGCAACATTAGAATTTTGATAAATTATATTTCCAATACAATTATCACCATCAGGACTATCAGTATTATATTTTTTTATAATATTACAAATTTTTAATTTTTCTTTTTTAGTTAGAGATAAAGCCTTGGAGTTTAATTTTTCTTGTAAATAATGAGATAAATATTTAATTCCCCTATAATTTCCATTATAATAAAAATTAAAAACTTTATCATCTAATTTACCATCTCTTATATAAGATAATAAATTAGTATCAAGTTCTTTTATAAATTCTTTTACATCTTTATAATTATTAAATAATTCAACTTTAGCTGAATAAATTTTAAAATGATTATCTTCATTTTTATCCGTTTCTACAACTTGTGAAAATAATAAAGTACTAAGTAAATATAATAAAATAGCTATTCTTTTCATTTTATGTTTAATCCAAAAAAATTAATTGTATTGCTTCTGGTAACAGAACTTACCTCCTCTTCTTTTATCTCTTTCAATTCTGATACTTTTTTTGCAATTAAAGAAACAAAAGCAGGATGATTTTTTTTACCTCTAAAAGGAACAGGTGCAAGATATGGGCTATCTGTTTCAACTAAAAGATTTTCTATTGGAGTTTTTTTAACAATATTTCTAATATCATCAGCTTTTTTAAAAGTAATAATACCTGAAAAAGAAATAAAAGCATTAATACTCAACGCAAAATCAGCCAGTTTTTGACTTCCAGAAAAACAATGAAATAATATCTTAATATCTTTATTGTTTTCTTTAAATTCAGATAAAACCTTAATAGTATCATCTTCAGCATCTCTGGTGTGTATAATTACAGGTAAGTTCAATTTACTTGCTAGATTAAGTTGTTTTTTAAACACTTCAATTTGTAATTCTTTTGGAGAGTGTTCGTAATAATAATCAAGGCCTATCTCTCCAATTGCAATAACCTTTTTATGCTCAGTAAACTTATACAGTTCACTTTCTACATTTTCATTATATAAAGAAGCATCATGAGGATGAATCCCAACTGTTGCAAAAATATTATCATTATTTTCAGCAATTTTAACAGTTTCAATACACGATTGAAGCCCATCACTTGCCCCAATTGCAATAAAAGTATCTACTCCCATTTCAAGAGCTTTCTTTTTTACTTCTTCAATATTAGAATAATCGTCATAATTTAAATGACAATGCGAATCAATTAACAATTTAAACTCCATTAAAAAAGGTATTTTACTTTATTTGAATTATTTTTTCAAGAATATGAAGATATTTTATTCACCAAGAAGATTTACAAACAGTCCAGACCTTAATTTAGGCTCAAACCATGTTGATTTTGGAGGCATTACTTTATTAACATCAGCAACATCCATAAGTTGATTAATATCAGTAGGAAATAGTGAAAATGCTAGCGCACACTCTTTACTATCAACTCTTTTCTTAAGCTCTTCAGTTCCTCTTATTCCACCAACAAAACCAATTTTATTATCAACTCTTGGGTCTCCTATTCCTAAAATAGGAGCAAGTAAGTTATCTTGTAAAATTGCAACATCTAATGATTTAACTGGGTCTTCTGATGGATAACTACCCTCTTTTGCCTCTATTTGATACCATTTATTATCAATATACATACCAAATCTTTTTGAAGATGATGGTTTTGGAGTATTTTCATTTAAAAATATAAACTTTTCTTTAATTTTATCAAATAATTGCTCTTTTGTTAAACCATTCATTGTAAATAATACTCTATTATAATCCATAATTTTTAACTGTGTTGCAGGAAATAACACCGCCAAAAAAAAGTTATAATCTTTATCATCGCTATAATTCTTATCAGTTTTCATTTTTTCTGCTTTTGCTCTTGCAGCTGAAGCTGACCTATGGTGTCCATCTGCAACATATAAGTACTCAACAGATTTAAATAATTCAACTAATTTAGAAGTAATATTTTTATCATTAATTACCCACACAGTATGTCCTATTCCGTCTTCACTTACAAAATCAACATTTGGAGTATTATTTTTTACAAAACTTTCAATTATTTTGTTAATATTCTCATTATCATGATAAGTTAAAAATACAGGACCAGTATTTGCATTAAGAGTTAACACATGCTTAGTTCTGTCATCTTCCTTATCTTTTCTGGTAAATTCATGTTTTTTAATTATATTATTATTATATTCATCAGCAGAAACGGTAGAAACTAAACCATATTGCTCATGTTCACCCATTTTTTGCTTATAAATATACAATAAAGGCTTTTCATCCTGAACTAAAATCTTTTTTTCAATCATTGAATATAAATTTTCCTTTGCTTTTTGGTACACAGCCTCATCATATAAATTTATATTTTCTTCTAAATCTATTTCTGGCTTTACAACATGTAAAAAAGAATACTCATCATCTTTAGCAAGTTCTCTTGCTTCATTAGAGTTGATAACATCATAAGGAAAAGATGCTACTTTCTGAGCTAATTCATCTTTTGGCCTAACAGCTTTAAAGGGTCTAACAACTACCATATTGCCTCCAATATAAAAATACAAAAACAATATATATTTTTTATTTATTATTATCAAGGTTTTATTTATTTATTTATTTAAAATTTCAAAATAATAAAGAAAGATAAAAACAGCTAATAAAATAATAAAAATAAAATAATCCGCTATCTTTGCATTATTTTCTTCAAGTGACTCAATATTCGAATAGTTTTTTAATTCTAATTGTATCGAAATTTGCTGAGAATATGAAAATACATGTATAAATAAAGGTGATAAAAATAATATCCAGCCTGTTGTTGTTAAAAAGTCCCGTTTTCTTAACCCTCTAAGCCTTTGAGCATCGTATATCTGGCTTGCAGTTTTAAAAATTAATGGTAGAATTGATGTTAGAATCATAATTGAAAACAAGAAATTTTTAGATAACTTTAACCTTTTGAAACTATCAGTTAATTCAATAAAAGATGTTGTTTTTATAAAAATTATATTTATTAAAATTAAATCCAATAGTTTTAAAGATGTTGTTGTTGAATTTATTGCAGAATTCATTAATATTTTAAGCGTAAAACCATATTCAATCATATAAGTTAAACCAAATAAGAAATAAAGAGGTAATAAAATTAAAACAAGGTATTTATAAGGGAGCTGTATTTTAAAAAATGAAATTAAACCAGATAAAATTACAAAAATAATACTTACAGAGTATATTTTTGTATAAAACATAATCATAAAAGATAGAAATAATAAAAATAATATTTTTAAGAAGGTTTTACTCACAGTTTTATCCTTTCTATATCTCCTTTAATTGCACTCTTAAACCATCTATCGTGTGAAATTAAAACCTGAAGTTTTCCTTTTTTATTTTGATATTCCATAAATTCAAGCAATATTTTTCTGTTTTCATAATCTAATCCAACTGTTGGTTCATCATATATAATAATTTCAGGTGAATTAGCTGTTGCCGACAAAAAATTGACCCTTCTTCTTTCTCCGTAGCTAAGAGTATGAGGAGATCTTTCCAGTAATTCCTTTAAATTAAATTTATCTATCCAGTAATTAATATAATCATAATCAGGGTTGAGTAAACCATAAAATATTTCCTGTTTAACAGTATTTGCAAAAATTTGATAGTCTGGATTTTGAAAAACATACCCTAAATTATTTCTTATATTTTTTAATTTTGGATTTTTAATACAATTACCGTTTAACGAATAAATTACATTACCTTTTTTTTGCTGTAATAATCTTATTAATATTTTCATTAATGTAGATTTTCCAGACCCATTCTTACCGTCTATAATCAAAAAACTTTTATTTATTTCAAAAGAAAACCTTGAAAAGACCTTTACTTTACCATAAGAAAAAGAAATATTTTGAAAATTAACACTAAGCTCTTTACTTAAAGGCTTCATAGAAATTGCTTTTACTTCAGGGCTTTCTATTTGGTTATGTATTTTATATTCATTATTCTTTAGCTCTAATATATTATCTGCAATTAAATTCAGCATATAGTAGTTATGTTCTATTATTATTATTATTATTTTAGGGTTATTATTTTTTATATTAGATAAATTTTCTTTAAAAGTGGAGTTATCAACATATTGAAAAGGCTCGTCCAGTATTATTAATTCAGGGTCAGAAATCATAATTGAGGCAATTGCAACTTTTTGAGCTTCTCCAAGAGAAAGTTTATCTATCGATTTATTTATTATATTATTTATACTCCATTTATTTGATATATTTATTATATTTTTTTCACTAATATCCTTATTACTTAAATGCAAGGCATTTCTAATTTCATCATAAACTTTAGTTGAAAAGATCTGGCTTAACGGATTTTGAAATAAAATAGATTTTCTTATATTTTTTCTAGTATTATTAATGCTACCTTTTACAACTAAACCACTCTGTGTAATACCAGCAATAGAAAGAGCCAGCAATGTTTTGCCTACACCAGATGCACCAACTATTCCTAAAATAGAACCATCATCAATTTTTATAGATAAGTCTTTTATAAAGTATTTTTGATTTTCACTTTGTATTGAATAGTTTTGAATATCTATCATTTATTTAGTTATTTGCATTTCTCTGTAAAGCAAAGAAAATTGTTTTTTATTAAATTTCTTATATAAGATATTTGTTAAAAGAACAGAAAACATAGCTATAAACAATATTGTAATAGTTTGAATTATAAAAGATATTTTTATTATGTTAATAAACGGAAATCCAAGTAGTATTTTTACTCCAATTAATGAGAACTGATTTATAAGAGAGCCTAAAATAGCCGCACCCCATAAATTTATATTCATTTTTTTAGGTAAATAGTAATACAATAACTCAAATGTAAAGGCAAAAACAAAAGCAGGAAGCATTTTTAATATACCAGGAGTATCAAAGCTCATTGGCATAACAAAAGAAGCAGATAAAGCCCATAAAAATTCATAAACAAGTATTGTTCCAAACTTTCCAACCCACTTTCTTGTAAAAAAGATTATAGTTAAAGGTAGAATCATATCTATTCTGATAAAAGCAGTAATACCAGTAAGGCCGAGTAATGGCTTTAAAAACATCCCTACACCAATATCAAATGCAACCATTGTCGTAACAAATACAATTTCCTGAGTAGTAAAATAATTATTTTTTATTTTTGTATTCATTTAATTTCTCTTTGGTAAATTTTTTTAATTCATAATAAAAGAAATCATACATTTTTATAATTTCTTTTCCTTTTTCAGATAAAACAGATGCTTTACCTGGAGTTCTTATTAATACTTTTTCTCCAAGATTTTCTTCTATTGATTTAATATATGAAAATGCCTTTTTATATGATAGTCCCATAGATTTTGCAGCAGCATTCAAAGAGCCTGTTTTATTAACTTCCTTTAAAAGCTGATACTTCCCTTTGCTTATAACCACATTATCATCATGTACTAATAAAAGTTTAAAATCAACATCCATAAAAGCAATATAACAAACTTATAACATTTTTGCAATAGGTTTTTATTTAATGTAATGGTTAATTT